>Ga0099797_100127_pt1 | contig 47988 bp, 20 predicted proteins | sample Uncmet_Sort48C_1_FD_89871 | JGI IMG/M metagenome (GOLD analysis project Ga0099797, IMG submission 89871) | Marine eukaryotic communities from CALCOFI LINE 67, Pacific Ocean - C012_Sort48C_1 | ecosystem: Environmental > Aquatic > Marine > Oceanic | place: Pacific Ocean: Monterey Bay | collected...
GTTGCAAGGATTGCGGCGGTTGCGGTGTCTGCGAACATGGGCGGTTGCGTAACCTTTGCAAGGATTGCGGTGGGGAGAGCATCTGCGAACATGGGCGGCAGCGTAGTCATTGCAAGGAGTGCGGTGGTCGTAACATCTGCGAGCATGGGCGATTACGTAATTCGTGCAAGGATTGTGGTGGTCGGAGTATTTGTGAGCATGGGCGGCAGCGGAGCCAATGCAAGGATTGCGGTGGTGGTAGTGTCTGTATACATGGCCGAAGGCGTAGCCGATGTAAGGATTGCGGCGGTGGCAGTCTCTGCGAGCATGGGCGGTCGCGAGATATGTGCAAGGATTGCGGCGGTGCATCCCTGTGTCAGCACGGGCGACAGCGTAGTCGTTGCAAGCAGTGCAGTGGTGCCAGTTTCTGCGAACATGGTCGGAGGTGTAGCCTGTGCAAGTATTGCGGGCCGCGGCGGACTCAGCCTCTGTGAGACGTCACGTAAGACTTTTCTTGAGACGGTCCAGAGGCCGTTTCTTGAGACGTAAGGACTGACAATTGTAAAACTATTATAGTTCGACACCACTGACCAGAGAGGTCTTGGTATTATTAAATTAAATTCTGGATGACTCATTGTCATTGCTCACATACGATGATCAGATAATGACTGAATTTCGTCGGAGTCGCCGTCGGAACGGGTAAGTAAATTTATTGAGTTGAGAAATTTATGACTTATTGCAGTAGTAAATTTGTCAAGAAAAAGCGTATTAAAATGAACAAGAGTCTGAGAAGCAGGTGTTAGGTGGAAACCTATAAAGGTAACAACATTGATTGTTCTGCTCTTTTTCTCTTCCTGGGAATAGTGTGGGCTGCAGGGTTATTTTGGGACGGCATGTCATGAAAGACTCTTGATATTGTGAACACGCACGTCATTCAGTCTTGTAATTCGAATTTTCTGGCACAGTATCACTCTGTGGCATTGCAGGACTCCTGATTCAGCATCGACCATTGATTCCTGGTCATGATCATGTAAGGTTTTTCAACATACCTTAACTTAAGTCGAAAATTATCGCTGTAAATTATTTCTATTCAGAACGTTTCTCCTGTATTTTCAGGCATGATCATATGATAATGGTCGGATAATCATTGACGTAACGCCGTTTCTCTCATATTTTTGGCATAATAGTACAGCGTGCTATACATATTGATGTTAGGTCTAAATTTATTTTAATTATAAGGTGTGTAGTGCCGACAAGCGGTAGTTATAGTAAGCTGACATGTTGAACATTCAATTAGAAATGGCTCGAGGCCCATATAATCTATTGTTCTGCGAATCTGTGTGTCGGCGAATTTGTTCAATTTTGGTGGTGTCATGAGGTGTGGCAGCGAAGCGACAATCATTTTTGAGAGCATGACAGCGGGGCAATGATTTTTGAGAGTATTATGGAGGGGCAATCATAATCATTTTTGGTGAGCGAATCAAAGGCAATCTCATTTGACGAATTCACTTCGTTTCCCGAATCCCATCATATGCGAATTGATTCCCTGTCTGAATTTTGAACCTCCAATGATCTCAATTTTGGTGTTAATTTCGATAATATTTTCCATCTCAAGCGTGACAATTTGCAATTCCAATTCAATTTCCGATCTTTTGATTCCCAAATCCCGATTTCAATTTTCGAAACATTGCATGTCAATAATTGGACTCAGTTTTGAAACTGTTCCTAATTTCGACTCTGGAAGAACCTAGAAGCAGAATACTATCCTCAGAATGTCGCAGGACTTCAATTCTCTCTCTCCGGGGCGGAGTGCTAAATCATGCCTCTCTTCAGGGCGTGACCGTCGCAAATTTAAGTCTAGACTTAGTCTAAGACTAGGTGGCTGTCAAGGGCGCATTGGTAAAGGCGGCTGTCAAGGGCGTATTGAAGGTAGTAAAGGCGGTAGATTTTCAGTGTTGTCATTGAGATGGTTTTGGGCTGTGTGGACACAGAACGTTGAGCTGGTTGCCGGTGTGAGAATGAACAACATTGTAAATCGGAATTCACGAACAGATGTGAACCTCAGGACTTTAATGTCAAGTTCCCCGGGCCCAAGTAACAGTAACGGTTCCCCAAGTTGCCTACTATCTCATCCGAGTTCTAATCAGAGTTCTCAGGGTCAGAGTCAGATATTATCGTGTCACAATTCCAACCAACTTACGGGAACAAAGCGGAGCGTCCATGAGCTAAGTCAAAAGACAACGATTGACTCGAGTACATTGACTGAATTTCAAGGTATTACGAGTCAAAACATGACTAGTCAAAACATGACTAGTCAAGGCATGACTAGTCAAGGCATGACTTCTACAGGTCTTTTTCCAAATGTCAATGACACGCCAAGAACACCAAGTCTATTTGTAGCAAATAAAATCCAACGTGGCATCACAGCTCGGGGGAAGGGTAATGGAAATGGTATGGCAGGGTCCAGCGCGAATGGTTACGGTACAGGGTCCAGTGCTGGGAATGGTTACGGCACTACTATGACAGCTACTAATATTCTGAACACTTGGAATCCTCCCAGTAATTACGGTTCTTACGGTAATGTTCCGAACCATGGTCCAAATAACAGTTTGGCATCGTTACGATCTGTGATTCAAAGTCAGGAAGCGCCAATCAATTCCGATATCCTTTCTGAAACGAAAACTAACCTGATCAATGCTGCCAAAACGAATCTCTTTATTTACGAAACTCTCAGTAGAAGGTCGCCATCGAGAATGCCGAATTCCACACCTGGTACAGTACCAGAGTCAACGCCGGACCTGCGCGGAGGAGTATCAGAGCAAACGCTGGCTACCATTCCCAGGAGTCAACAGCCCGTCAGTCTGAATCTGAACTCTAAGTCTAGATCAGATTCAATTTCCTCAGATTATTTGACGGATGGAAATTTACTTGGAAGCGATGGAGCTGAATCTACACAAGATTTCTCTCAAAACAACTATCCCGACGGACCCGAACGTGTTGATATAGACTGGCTGACTGATCTGTTGTCGGATAAAGAAACGAAAGATGTTGATACGGAGAAGGAAACAAACACGGCAGATTCAGGCACAGAAGACAAGTCTACTGATTCAGTCGTGGAAGACACGAGAGAAAGCACGACTTCCAATTGGTGGGGCGATACTGTCAGTACTAATGCGCAATCTTCTCAAGGTGCTGCCAGCGAAGGCGCCTCCTCAGGCTCCAGCAATATCGAAGAAAAAGCTTCAGATTTCTCAGACACATCATCTGGTAAAATGAGTGAACCCGGATCAGCTTCAAGTGAAAAGCCTTCTGACCAGACCATTGTCAATGGCCAAAGACTTCCAGCATTTGAGGAGAGCCTCTCTCACCCTTCTACCAACGACGACAGTAATACCCCGAGAACGAATATGACAATGCAGAATGATTCTTCCAACTCCTCTCACAGTGACAATCACTCTGACATTATCCAATTCCCAAAATTTCAACTTGGTGTTGTCCTTCCGTCTATGCCCGAAGACTTTAATCCTAATAATCCAAAATCCGCTTTTGAGAACGTCAACTTAGATGAAGACACATTTACCTCCTCAGACGGAGACAGTATTCACACTTTAAGTCCCAGTCTTTTTCCGACTCACCAAAACCTAAAGACTGTGTCTCCAGTGTCTTCTCTCTCTCCTATTCCAGTGTCTTCTCTCTCTCCAATTCCGCCGGTATTGGGATCTTCGTCTTCCTTCTCTCCAGTTCCCGATATTAATGAAGCTTCTTCCGGTACCCTGGGCAATGATCAGTTCAGGTCGGACAGAGATGTTAATGATTGGGTCACATCCGAGTCAACAGATTCTCCTGGAGGTCATTTGTTTAGACCTATTCAGGAGTAGATATCGCCTGAGAGTGCTTAAGTTTGGCTGCCATGACGGTAGATATCTTTGACAGACTCTGGATTCGGATCATTCATCAATGATCATCACAGTAAGTACTCCTGATTCTGGCCTGGTAATCACAGAAAGAAAGAATGTTGATGCAATGTATGTCAATGCTGACAATGCATATTCGTCACGAATCATTTGAAATCAATACGAAATCCATGTGACCGGTGTGAACTAAAGTGAAAGCGAAATAATATCCGCTATACCTAAAAACAAAACCTAACGAAGCGCATCATCATACAAAACTAAACACGACACGATGATGGCAAGAATCATGATTCATACAACACTGAAGATGACATAGCAAGAATCATACAAGATTAAACACGACATGGCGAGAATCACATCAAGAATCTGTATACAGGCTCTGGGCCGTGTAAAAATTTAAAGAGAAAGGAGCATATTGTCAAGAATTTAATTAGGAAGTAGCATGCCAAGAATTGCCAAGAAACTGCAGCAAGCATATCACGACTTGCCAAGAAGCATACCAAAAGTTGCCAAGAATCATACATACTTAATTTAGTCACCTAAATACTCACCTTTTAAATTTCAAGAGCATTGAAATTTGAGTCTGATTTCTTTCTTAAGTATCGTCGTTGCAAATTATCACTTCGCTTTCTCAATTCTGTATTTGAATTATGGATAGCTAAAATTCTGAAAAAACAACAACTATGTGGTCGAATGACTCTTTACGTCTACGTATTTGAGGCTAGCTAAGCTAAGCTTAGCTAAGAGACTCAGAGGGAATTTCTAATCTTTGAGATTTAACTAGTCAGACTTGTTACGTATTTCTGAATTTCTGAAAAAAGTCAAGAGAGAGATTCCAATTTCCGTCTTCTGTATACTGATGGATTGTGAATCAATCCTGGGAATGGATTGACGTCGGCGCAGTCCTTTGTTACGGCTGATTTGTTTTGACGCAGTCATTTGTTACGGCTGATTTAATTCGACTTGAAGTGAAGCCAAGTGTGTTTGTTGATTGCCCATCCAGCCCGTTGGCAGGAGGATCGATTGAATTCTCCTGGAGTTCGAGGTGTGGAGTTAAAATTTCTCAGACTTTTTTAATCCATTCATTTTCCATTAGGTACCGTATCCAGCTGCCGTAACCAACTGCCGGATGAAGACGGTCGGAATCCAACTCGTTTTCTGTCCTGGATTCTGTTGGGGCTTGGTTCAAATAAGATTCGAACTCTCATGTAATTCAATTGTCGCCGGGTAACAGCCGGCGAATCATGTTCCGATTCGTTGCCGCAATGATATTGTAATGCCAATGATCACAGTTATGACATTCAATGATGAAAATTTGGGTGGAGGTTTCATAGTGAGTTGTGAGGTGTTCGAATCTCGTTTTTGTGTTGTGACCAGTGATAAAAAATTCTGTCTTGTTGTGAGGCAAGTGATTCCGAATAAAAAACAAATCTGTCTTGTTGTGACTCGCCAGCGCTTCCGAGTAATAATGAGATTGATGGAGAGCGTGAGATCCAGGTCCATGTGCTGACTCCGAGTCGCAGCAGTATGTTGCAGTTCACAAATGACTCGACCCCTTGATTCCAGGTGCTGGCTTGGCCATATAAACCTTGAAAATCGAAATTTTCCAGAAGCAGATGGATATGTTCTGAATATTGATACCGATAATCTGTCTGGGGGAGGCTTGGCCTTATCCAGATTGAGAATATGTTCTGAATACTGATACTGAATCCTGATAATGATCTGAATGAATTAAAATCGTCATCATGTTCTGAGTCAATTATTGCGCAGAAACATTTTGCGAGATAAATTGAATTTCACAGGCGAGATATGATCAAACATGAGTTACAGTTCGTGACTCTGTTTTGGTCACAGTTGGTGACGTCGCAGCTCGTGACTCCGTCTCAATTATAATATTGGAGAGTGCAGTTTGTTTAAATTGTTTTGGCTCAAGAGAGCCCATTTCCAATTTTGCAGGCATTTTCAGTCCGGCTACCCTTAGTGTTGGGGGGGTAGTGTAAACGGACTCTAAACTCCTCTCCCATAATTTTGATGCAAACTGTCTTGTGATTCATAGTACGCGCTGCTGGAGGTTTCCCCTCCAGTAGTTTTCTTGAGTTGAGTTGTCCATTACATTGTGTCCTCCAAAACATGGCCGTGCCGAGGGTGTGATTACTGCGTGAGTAATCTGTGCGACACAGTGTGCAAGTGAGTTGCACGAAGGAAGGGGGTCTCGAAGTCCGCAGCTCTTAAAGCTGCCGCCAAAGACAGCATATACGAAGCCAACACTTCTAGAAACACTCCCAGAAACTTCAACTGTTACTGTGATTGTGATTCGCCGTCATCATCTTACCAATGGCGTGTTGGAAGAAATTAACAAACGGAGAGTTCAGCAAACTTAAAGGGAAAGCTCAGCATTGTGTACAGTTCCACGTGGGGACCAACAGTCAGAGCAGTCTTCTCCTGTATGAGTTGGTAAAGTGGCTTACCTGTGGATTGCTGTTGGAAGAAGTATTATGATCGAGGATTTTTCCTGCGGAGATGGAGTTGTTTGCTTCAGTCACAGTGCAGATGGCTCACGGTGCATCAAAAGCGTGTTTGGGTACAGTCAAACCATGCCGCGAAATAACAAGCATGTAATAACAGGGTGGGGGGGCAAATATTAATAATGCTCTGATACTTCGACGATCAACGCCTGAGTCCTGACTCGATGGATGATTTTGCGGCTCAGTGATTGGATGTATCTATTTGGCACGATCCAGTGTGGGAGAAGGATCTTATATTGAGGATTGGAAACCACATGGACACAAGCCAGACAGACGCCTGGCGTTGGTTTTTGAAAGAAATGGGCTCGAAAAGGGCTGGCAGCGGGATTTCCCATTTTGGGAGACTGATTATCTGCGAAAATTGAATCTCAAAGAATTGAACAACATCATTGAGAAGGCGTAGGAAGTAGGACAGTCGTCGTGGAGTACTGTCATGTCTGAGGATGGTAAGACGTCCGTACTCGTGTTGGTGGGATCTCGTCTCCATATCCAGGGCAATTAAGCCACTCTCAGCAAGTTGAGAATTGTGAGGAACATACAGCTTTGAAATTCCATCAATTGCGATGACGGAACACATTCGCGCTTCTTTTTCGTCTTTCTGCATATTCCTCCTTCATCATGGATGTCTTTCATATTTTGAAAATTGTATGAAGTTTTGTTTTTGAGGTAGAAGCTTCTGCCAGCATGATTGTCAGGCAAGTATCCTCAAGTTTTGAATCTTGTTGAGAAATTTCATATTGAGGATGTCTACAACTTATGTAAGCTGCGCGAGCGAAAGGTAAGGGCCCTGCCCCCAAGAAGGCATGATGAGACAGTATATGGCCTCCGCCCGGTGATCTACATAATTTGCATGTCTGTTCAAAACGAAAGTAAGCTCAGAAGCAGTAAGGAGGCGCATATCGTCTGATGGTCGCTTCTTCTAATCGTGAGATTAGTGCCTGAAGTGAGATTGGGCTTATATGCAGACTAACAACAGTATATATCCACAAGTCAGCAAGGAGGAGACGGATGACACAACTTGTCTATCATCGGGCGGATGGTTCATGTTACTGTTACTGTTACTGTTACAGTTTGTGCGCCATGATAGTTTGACTTCAATTGCAAGCCATTCTGTAAAGTTCGCAGCCAACGTGCAGGTCAATTCTGAATTTTTCCCGATATTTCCGTGTTAAGTTATTTGAGTACATATGATAATTTCCCATAGTGAAAATTGAAATTCAAACTGTTTTATGTGGAGTTAAACAGTGCTCAAGATCAAATCCCAATATCAAAAATCCGAGAAAAAATCATGTGATGTCGATAGAATTTCGGGCGATGACATTTCATATCACTATCGTGTTTCCAAAAATTAAACCAGAAGACTGGCTCTGAGTGACAGTCAGCGAAATTGATTTAGAAATTCAAATAATTCAACATGACGGATCGGAATTCGAATAGCCTTTCTCACAGGGGGCATGATAGTAGTCCTGAGCCTATAACTGCTGGGCCCGCGGTTCCGAACCTGAACAAACCTGAACGAAGACCTGTCACCGACTCTGGTGGGAAGCAAAGACCTGTTAAACCAACGGCCCAATTCTTTTCGGAGTCAGAAACAAGAAGCCAAAAGTTTGTCCGTTTAGTCCTCCTTTGGCTGTTCTGTACATTTGTCGTCCTGATACCCGGGCTGCTAACTGTCGAAAATCATATCCGTGATTGCGTCGATTTTTGGTTATATGATTCTGAAGAGAAAAATTCTGAGAGCAAAAGCACAGCCTCCGCCATCCCACCTTACGGCTGCCTGTTCAGTAGACCGTGGATCTATTCAGGCAAAGTGAGTAACGATGCCCTGTTGGTGACACAGGTCGCCTTTTGGCCATGGTGGGGCGCTGCAATGTTGGTGGGAGCAATGCTTTATGTAGCGCCATTGAAGACGGTGTTTGTCAGGCAGTATGCTAGGAATTTTATGAGACAAGGTGATGGTCTCAGTGCAATTTCTGACTCACAAAAACGTTTAAAACGCAACTTTCTGGACAAGGTCATGCACAACATGGTTGAGCCATTGGTTGGTACTGGTCCGATTATAAATAGTGCTAACGCAGATCGGATTGGCGAGAGAAAAAATGCAGAGAGCAGTGACAACGCAGAGAGCAGTGACAATGCAGAAACCAATACAGAAACCAATGCTCAAGAAACCAATGCTCAAGAAGCCAATGCTCAAGAAACCAATGCTCAAAAAACCAATGCTCAAGAAACCAATGCTCAAGAAACCAATGCTCAAGAAACCAATCGAACGACTATGCCAGAGACAATAGACCGCCGCGCAGTAATAGACCGCCGCGCAGTGTGGAAGCTTGCCATTATTCGCTACTTTTATCTCCCCGCGTGTTTTTCTTTTTGTTGCTTCATGTTTCTCGCTTGCCTTGTTCTCGTATTTCGGCCTGAATCTCCTGTCAACGGCGACAATCTGAATTATTCTGATGCAGATACTGGTCAGGTTTCTGAATCCTCAGATACGAGTAACACTGACAGAAAGTCCTACGATTCCTCGATTTTGTTGCTCATATACAACTTTTTTCCCAATTTTTGGTTCGTTTTTTTCCCGTTCCTATATCGGGACTTGTTTTGGGCAAATGCGACAAACGAAGAAACCGCATATTGGGGGGAGAAGTATTTTCTGCTCGTCACATCGCCGTGGTCTTCTGTGGTCATCACACTGCTTGCTGCCAACGGATATGGGGGGGTTGCCATTTTATTACTGTTTGGGAACATTCCAATCACCTTAACTATTGTGAGGAAGGGGAAACTAAAGCGAGAGCCTTTTGTCAGTAGAAACGTCCCAACGGTGGCTACGGCAACGAGCGTAATCGATCTAAGAGCAACTGGAACGGATCCAAGAGTGACTGGAGCAACTGCAATTGATCCAAGAGCAACTGCACCTGTAAGGGATGTAAGAGCAACTGCAACTGTATCGGATCCAAGAGCGACTGGGGTAACTGTTCGTGATGATGGCCAGCCGATTCCGGACAATACGACCACGGACCGTGGCACGGTAGCGACAGTCGTGGCGACCAGAAAAATGAGTCCGGAAATTTTGCATGGACAGTCCGTTGCGACACAACAGAACAATTTCACCCAGAACAATGAGTTAAAAGGTAAAAGACAGCCTGACGAGCCAACAAAAAAGACGGCCCGTCATGACGCGCTCTCTTTTCTCGTCGATCCATATTCATCAACAGAAGATAGGCTGATTTGGAGAGAGTTGAATCCACGTGACAAACTTAGAAAGAGTCGACTTGCTGACAGTAATGACGTTGCCGACGCAACAGCAAATAAGAATCAGTCTGAAACCTGTAATATCACAACGCCTGTACTAGATAGTAAGACTCTGGTCACCACGCCTGTCAATAGTAGCAAGCAGCAGCTGACGCCCGTCAGGAAGAGTCAGGTCATGGTCGAAAAATCTGAAAGAAGATACAATCTCTCTGGAGCATCGGATCCTGTCTACGGCTACGTTATGGCAGTGCTGCCAAGCTTGTTTGGCCTTTTGACGTATTCCGATAGTCTGATCGCCGTTTTTCAACGTGCGTTTCTTTCAGGCGACAGTGGGAGCGGCACACCAGAAACGGGGTTAAAAGGTATTGTCGTTTATGTCACCGGTGGCGCTTTGCTACAGTGCCTCTTCTGGGCCGTCCTCGCCAAAGCTTTTGGGATGGCTGAAGTGAGCGTCTGTGTCAGACTTACTTATCCGATCAAAGTTTCCATCGCATTATTTTCCGCGTTTCAAGTCTTTCACACCAGTTTTGTCACCGATACGATGGAATATGTGCAAGTATTGTTGTTTGCGATTACATTTGATTATTTCCGCGACACTTACCTGTGGTGGATCATCTTGAAGATAGAGTTGAAATTGTTTGGGCGGGAAGCAGATGAGCGCGAAGATTTGAGCATATTGCTCTGGGCAGTGGATTCTGGTCGTGCAGAAGCGTTGGGCGGATACGTTTTGCTAGTTTTGATATTCACTGAAATCATTTTGCGAGATGTTCTGGGAGTTTTCGCAAAAAATACATCGATGTTCATGTATACATCGTTTGAGGCGGCGGAAGTGAATACTTTTCCCATTCCCGATCTGACACGAATACAGTCCGGCCCAGGACATGATATGGCAATGCAAAACGCGAGTAACGACGAAAATGTTCGTGGGTCACTAGCCGTGCTGACCGGAACTCCCCTTCTCATTCGTATTATTGGTCTATTGATCTATGTTTTGGTCGAGGACACGGAGCGAAAGTTCGCAGAGCGTCGCGGTCGGTTCCTCCTGATCGACGGCGGTGGTGCGACATCGTGGCATTTGATCAGTGAGGTGCGGCAAGAATTTTGGGAACGGCTGAATATGAGCGGGCTGAATATGAGCGGTTTGTCGCGGGTGAGTGGCGTGAAAAAAGTGTCACGAGTGCTTTCAGGAGGACGAGGAGGAAGTAGAACGGATTCATTAAAACGGTCGTTCAAGGCCTCAGTAGGAAATGTTCTTGGTCTGAGGAAAAGCGAGTCTGCTGGTAGTCGAAAAAGTGGTAATGCACAGGCTACAGTTGTTGTTGCTAATCAGGGTGGTGGCAACGTTGTGAGTAAAACTAACAGCGCAACAAAGACTTCGAGTGGGCATACTAAACCTTCGAGAAACAGCGATGGTGTCCCTGTCAATTCTCAGACTTCTCCCGTGGCGAGACACAGTCAAGAAAAAACAGGACATGATTCAGATTGCCTTCCGCCGGCTCTTGCTATGTCGAGTGGTGTGAACAGTCATGAAATGAAAAAAACAGACGACGACGCAAATTTAAACGCAAGGCAATCTGACATATTATTTGCAGGCGAGACCCCACTGGGAAGTCACAGTGGTACACCAGATACCGGCTCTCCTCCTGCCGGCTCCCCCAAACCAACCAATTCGCCCCCTGGGCCTGCTGGAATTTCCCCCAATACCACCGGAATTTCGCCCAATACCCCTGGAATTTCCCCCAATCCCAGCACTAAAAGCGGTAAAAAAAGCAACAAGTCATCTCTGAGCGCCAAGTCATCTCACAAGTCATCATCCCTCCAAAGCGTCTCAGCCATTCGGTTGACCCCCCTGAATCTCTTCACAATTTCAAACGATCCCAGTTCCGGCGCCAACGACATACTTGGAGATATGATTGGCCTTGGTGGAGGTGCACGTATTGCGCAACGATCTCAGAGCTTGAGTTCGCTGGAGGAATTGGACTCCGGTAGATCAACGACTCATCTTAGATCTGATCTAAGATCAACAAGTGCGCGGGTTGTGCCGCATCATGATGATACAGATACTAACGAGAATCAAAACGATCTTGAAGAGAGCCCAGAGAAGGCAGAGAAGGTGCTAGAGAATACGAATACACTGAATCTCAAAAGAAATTTGCAAGGCACTCGAAATTTGCAAATAGGAACATGGAAACTTTCCGAGACTCGAAAACTTTCAGGAGATTACTCTGAACGTCTTTCGTTTCAGTTGGAAAAAGAAGAGCTCGAAGATATCCACAGGCGTATTCTCGCTTTAGTCGAACAGCATTCGGCGAGGTTGATGGGACTCGAAACACTGTCTATCATATGCGCCGTTGCGACAGCTGCATGGCTGCTGATGCCGTCATCTCTAGCATTATTAGTGCCAGGAACCACGGTCGATGTGGATGCTTTGTTGTGAAAAGTGTGATGCGTTGATGGTTGTTGTGAAAAGTGAAAAGCTTTTTAAGTTGCTTACAAGTTACATCTCCGGCTAGTCTGGCTAGAGTTCTGGCTAGAGTCTAGTCAGTAGTGTGCATTTTTCAGGCCAGTCTGAGTTTTGATTTCCAATCATTGCGTGTATGATACGCAGCAGTATTTTGAAATGAGTGAGCCTGACCTCCTGTGTGAGGAGTCAAAACAAATAAATACTGAGGAAGCTCAAGCCTTCTATTGTTAACGAGTGTCAGGATTCGGAAGTTGCAGTAGTTTAACTTTGGTGCAGCAGCATGTCATTTGGACCTTGCAAAGTGTAAAAAAGTTCGATATGTGGGTTGCCCGAAGTTCGGTCGAGGATGCATGTAACGTCACAGTTTTTTTTTACGGTGAAAGTCTAGTTTAAGTTAAAAGTATTAGTAAAAACTAACATGATTGACTGATCGTTGGAAGACAATTATACAGGAGCGCAGTAGCATCTTGTTTTGGATTCCGATTAGGAGCGAATTTCTTTCCAAATTATCAATTTTCAAATGATTTCTTCCAAAATCTGAGAATTTAGAAAAGAACGAAAAACAAAACAGACTGACTAGGAGATTGAGTAGGCTGACGGTAGTCACTACAAATGGGTTATACTCATTTCATTGCCATGAAGATCTGATATATGTGTCTGTGACTCTGTCCTTGTCCTGAACATTTATGGGTCAGATTGCAGATATTGTCAGATTCCAGATATTCAGATTGCAAATATTTCATCTGTCAGTGAAGTGTTTCAAGGTGTTCTTCAGATTTTCGCAGATGGAAACTGAGACTCGGCGAGCGTGTGACCCAGCGCGTGAAAAAATGTGAAAAAACGCTAAGCAATGGATAACGACAGGTGTTTTGTGAATTCCGTTTGTTGTGCCGTGAGACTGTCTTTGTACCGTCGTGTGTTTCTGAATCTGGCTGTCTTTGTACCGTGTGCTTCTGAATTCAATCTGGCGCGTGAGTATTGAGCTATGCGAGAAGGCTAGGAGCGAAAACTGAGTCCAAGAAGTTCAAATATTACATGACCTACGCATTAAAAAATGAAATCCACCAGGGAAATTCAATTGACTTCAAGCTCGACTCTTGAGTTTGAATGCAATTATTATTTTCAAAAGTTATCAATTTCGCAACTATCCAATCCGTTCTCAGAGACCACACAACGAAACGAAATAACGAGCAGCAGCCGTACTAATTGCGGTTCTGTTTGTCGGTCTTGGTGGTCCACGTCTGGGCAATTGAGTTGAGTACTTTGTCATTGAGTGTCATCAGACTTAGTATTAATCGAGTACTTGAGTGTTGTATTTGTCATGAAACTTAGTCCGATCGATGAGCTATTCGACGGTAACCGTAATGATCGATTTCATCGACGAATAAGATTGATTCTGAGTCAGAGCAAAAAAAAAAGCATATTGTGTCATCTATTTCTGAGTGTGATTTTCAAATTTGAGTCCTAAGTTCTAAGTTCTAATGCATTGATAATTTGATAAAATAAATTTGTAGACTGCAGTGATTGTTCATTAGGTGTGCGGTTTGGTTAGTAAGACCAAAGTCCGAGCCGGTCCATGATTGATATTTAAAGTAAGTAGCCATATCATAGAACCAATTGGCGGATTCGAAAAAATATGTCGGAGAACAATACAAAAAATCTCGCACAGGTAGTACCTGTGGATCATCAGGGAAATGCGGCTGTCGGGCCTGGGTCCCAGGGGCCAACTGGTCCTGGCGAGTCTCCCGGAGGACTTGGCAAGTCCCCTAGCGGTTCTCCCGGAGGAGGACTTGGTAAGTCCCCCGGAGGAGGACCTGACAAGTCCCCCAGCGTCATGAATCGCATTCTCAGCACTTCCAAGTCCCCCAGCAAGTCCCCGAGTGGAGTCGGGCCGAATCGCGATCTCAGTGCCAGAGTTTCCAGCATGTCTATCGCGCAACGGACAGAGCTTCTCCACAAGATCCGGGACGCAAGATTGAGACGTGAATTTGGCGACACAGTTTACAAAAAGTCTCTCGAAGAGTCCCAATACGGTTCCGTGGCAGTCACTAGGCCGTTAACGACTGAAAAAGCATATCGCTATCTCATCCCCGAACATTTGGTCGAAAGCTGGCGTGAGAAAAAGCGCGCTAGTATCAAAATGGAACTCTTGGAGTCGGGTAAATATCACAGTGTCAATTTATCTGCTGGTGTGATTGAAAAACATCTGCAAGAGTATGAGAATCAACATTGTGTGCGGATCAGTAAAATCATGAAATTTTTCTTGAGGAATGATGCGAAGGGGAATCTGGAGTTTGCGACTTCAACTTTAGTGCACGAGATCCTGATGCACGATGTTGGATTGAAGTTGCCGGACCACTCGGCCCGAGTCTCGGAACAACTCAACGCTGTCAATTCTGGTCCAGGTCCAACAACATCAAGTATGATTGCTCAACGACAGCGTGAAATGGCACAAAGTCAATCGAAAGCGATTGCAGACATGTTGAAAAGTGTGGACGATGTCGACGAGTTCAAGGATGTTGCGACGAAAACGTTTGCAGCAACAGCGAGGAAGAGTATGGCTTTCGGCAGTGGCGGAAGCCGCAAAAGCCAAGTAGTGGGTTCTACCGAGAGTTTGGATGCAGGAGGACCTAATAATGGAGGAAATGCAGGACCTGGTCCAGGTAATAGAAATTCTATTGGTGGAACCAATAATAATCCGAATCTAGAATTGGCCGCAACACGTGGCTCTGTGAAATTCGGTCAGCGCATTTTCCGGCCTTCGTTCCCTTGTCTTTTCGAGGCGCGTTCCATCATCATCGACCATTTGTTCATCCTGATTGTCGGGACAGGCTGCTCGGTTTTTTGCGTCATCGGGCGAAATTTATCATTGGATGACATGAAAAATGAACCGGAGAAGCAAGATTACTGGTGGGGAACACCATTCGACATGGAGGATACTTACAAACCTCTCAACTACCCACTGCAAAACTTCCTGTTCGCGGTCTCCTCCCCAGGCTGGTTTTTGATGTTTTATTATGCGATGTGTGTGTTTTTGGATTCGGCATTCCCGAAACAGGGTAATATTATGGCGCATTTTTTTGGTGGGAAGAAGAATTCTGAAAAAAGTACTACGGAGAATGAGAATATATCCCCCTACACCGATACCCGCTGGTGGCTTGCAGGAGAGATTTTCGGGTATTTCATATTCGCTACGCTCGCGCCGATTCCTGAGTACTTCTATCCCTCGTGTATTCTGTTGATCGCGCTGTGGATCCAAATTAATCTCGGAGCCTTTATGCCAGAGAGAATCAAGGTGAATATCGGAAATATCTCCGAAATTCCTGAATGGTATTCTACAACGCTAAAAAAAACAATTATGGCGTGTAACGAAGAACAGTTGCTTCCGCATGCTATTTTGCTGCTGATTGGGTTCACGTTTCTATTAGATGAATTGGCGAGAGTGGAAGAGAAGGAATTAGAAGGAGGGGCTGTTACTGTTCAACAAATAGAATCCTCCCAAACTGTCGAAGTAACACTCTCATCCAAAACAGAATACGTCTATCCTTCGTGGCTAAGACGACTGTCTGTCTCAGGCATTAGTTTGCTTTTATTCGGATTGGAGGCGTGGCAAATTGCGAAGTATTCTGCTGTTTACCAAAGCTATCTAGACGGATTATATGCCAAATACGACGAGTTTGGGCGGTTGATTCAGTTGGGGCCGAAAGTTGTCGTGACGGATGAAGAGGGAAATCTGCTGCCGGTATTGGAGGATGGGAAGGATGACGATTCATCCAGCTCTTCAGATTCTTCTGATTCTTCGGATGATGAAAAAACCAAGAAAAAGAAAGCTGAGAAGAAGAAGAAGAAGAAATTAGATAAAAAGAAGAAAAAAGAAGCACCTGCTAAGAAAGAAGCACCTCCTCAAGAAACACCGCAAGGACAAGAAGACAGCTCACAACAACAGAAGAAGCTCTTCACCTTCCACCCGCACGGCAGTGGATGGCAAACGATCAAGAAAAATTGTGTTCACCTCTACACAGAGTATATCCTCGTTTGCAACATCTATCAGATGCATACGATCATCATGACCTGTCGTATCGTCCCCGTCTTATACGATTTAATCGAAGGCCGGGGGAAGAATCAGAATTTCGAGAAAGTAAAATTTTCTGAGGAAATGCTCAATATCCCAGAAGATGAGCGAGAATCGACTGCGAATATGTACATCACGGCGGTCGTGGTAGCGGTCCAAAACTGTTTTTTCGGAACATTGCTCAGAACGGAATGGAGCGGGTATCTGACGATCATGTTTGGAGGCGGTCTTTTGAAATTCCTGGCGGAGCCACCTACTGAGGTCGAACTCTGTTATTACAGGACCAGAACCTGGGCAAGCTACGGGATTTTTGTGTTTCTCTTCAACGTTGTGATGGCGAGGTTATTAGTATGGGGTTTCGATGCGGATTCTTCTCTCTATCAGGCGTTGCCGGATGAGTTTTTCGGCGTTTGTGGTATTTTGCTTTTTAGTGCATTGCTGGAAGATTTTTTGGTCTCGAAGATTCATCGTCCAGATTGGGAAAGTGTTCAGGTTGCGCGGTTAGATGACCAAATACAAATCCGAAATAATGAGGATCAAACGTGGGAAGCGGAATTGTCCGCGAAATGCTTGGAGAAAACAGGAATTTCTGATATTCATGCCGAAGTGAATTTGGAAATATACGCAAAAGCAGAAGCGGAAAGGAACGATGAGGAGCAGAAAAATAAGCGGTCAAGAGTGAGATTTCATCATTTGGCACCTGAGTTTCTGCCACATAATTATCGATATTGTGATAGGATGGGGACATTGTTGATTGTGGGGAGTTCTATCTTTATGGTGTTTTATCTAACTTTTTTGAGTTTGCCGTCGTTGTTTATGCGACGGCATATAAGTACGTATTGAGTTTGCCGTCGTTGTTTATGCGACGGCATATAAGTACGTATTGAGTTTGCCGTCGTTGTTTATGCGACGGCATATAAGTACGTATTGAAGGTAAGTTACCGTTCTGATTCAAAATTTGGTTCTGATAATGATTTGACAAAATGTCTGGCCTTGAATGATTGAATGTTCTCACCGTTCGGCGTTCTGATTCAAAATTTGGTTCTGATTATCATTTCTGAACACAGGAATACGAAAGGTCTGACCTTGAAGGTCAGACTCTCATTTCTCGCTATCAATGACAACTTATAGACTTATTAGATACAGAATCTGAATGGAGAAAGCCGATAAGAATTCTCTATACACGAGTATACTATTGGAAGAAGCATATTGAAATTTATCAGAGCGTCGAGCAATTAGTGAATTGTGATCTGTATCGTCCAGTGATTGTTGCAGCCATTGGTGATTTCAATTTGATCGATGGCTAGTGGCTGCCACGATAGTGGTATTGCTGGTAGTCACAGTGCAGTCTTTTTTTTTGATTTTTTCGTAACTTTTTTAAATATCCTAACTGGTGTTTCAGTTTCAAATTTCCTTTCAACAATCCGACGACGAAGTAGTGTCAGTCGTCGAAAACAACCAGCGGAAAACAAGCAGTATGATGATGATAGTTTTGGATTGATTAGATTGACGAAATGCCTTCAGAATTATCTGATTCTGAAGAGTGATTCTGAAGAGTTCCAGACTCCAGGAGCGATAAATTTGTTATAAGAGGAGCGATATTGAGTATTGTTTTGAAGCAAAAAAATAATCGGGAGGCTTTTGTGTGAAGGAGATATATGTGTGTTCACCCTGACATCCCAGCTCGATCGACACCGATGGCAGTGCGTCAGAATCTTAGAGAAGCGTGGTTTTTCCTTTCGGTAACTTTTTCATGCAGCGGTATTTTTTCAGACTTTTTTCGAATCTTTTCACGAATCGTGATATCATTTTTCCAAGGTGCGAATTCTCAGAAAGGCATTTGTGGTAAGATCCTATGCAGCAGTAATTTTCGTTTCGTTTCGTATCTCTGCGGTGCGAGGAAGATCACGTGATCATTCTGATTGAATTCGAATCATGCTTTTTCAGCCCGATTTTCTCGAAAAACCTTTTCCTTTTTTCCAAATCATATTTCAATTTGAAAAAATGAATTTCCAGGATCATCTTCATCGATTCATCATTGCATAGATATTCTTCAAGAATAAACGTGAAACATTTTGAAAAAAAATATTCGAAGTACATAAACAGAAGTACGAAATCAGAAGTACAGAATCAGAGACGTGATTGATACTGTCTTGACAAGTGTGGACCGTCAGTTACGGTAATGTAGGTGCATACGATTCACGAAGTATTTGTTTGTTCTTTCCATGTCAGTGCCACGTGTTTTTTCTTTCCATATCAGTCTTCTGAAAACTTCTTCTACCTTAGCAGTTCCATTGTAATTTGAGTTAACTCATATTCCGTTGTTCGTACCGTAAGTAACTGTATCTATCCTCGTAATTTCAAGATAATAGCTTGAGCCGCACAACAACAATACTGGCGTACAGTGGGCTGTACACTTATGCTAGAAGTTCGTTGATTGATTCACATTGAAAAGAAATTCGAAAATTATCTGACGTCTATCAGAGTAAGTCTTGAACGAAGTTTGATTGAGTTACAGAATACGTAAAAACTCATTCCGTTGTAACGGTTGCGTCTTCACATTTCAAGAATCAAAGCCATAGTTAGGGTCAGAGCATGAAGACATAGAAGTATTTGAAATTCAAGCTGCATATAACAGTTGTAAGTGGCAGCGGTAACAAGAAGTTAGAAGGATTTATGAATAATCATTCACAAAAAATGGATCCAATGCTAAAGACAGTTCTCTGTTCGTCAATCGTCTGGAGTGCCAGCGGAGTGGCAACAGTTTTCAATTCTCATCAGTTTCAAGATGTAGGGCCATCTTTCCTGGGACAAGTTCCATGTCCTGGACACATCCCTGGACAAGGATGTTTTCTTCCTGGGAAAAATCCGCTTTTGGGATTTAATCCAGCATTCCAGGATTTCAATCCAGCAAATTTCAATCCTGGAAGTCTAAGCTCTGCGGAAAAGCAGCTCACAACATTCAAGTTCCCATCTGATTTGAAATCCAGTGAGTCTGATTTCAAATTCATACCGCAAGGAAAGGCATTCGATCTGTCCAGAGTTGTGACTGAGACTGAAGAGGATCACGTAAAACGGGTACGGGAGGCACAACGGGAGGAACAAAACGAACAAACTCGATTGGAACAACACACACGAGATGGTCAGGCGAGCAAAAAGCTCAGAACATGTCGGGTTATGGATAAAGGGGAATGTGTCAGTGCGTCATTGCAATCTGGTGCGAAAAACTTATTTGGTGAAGTGGAGCCAAAAATAGAAGTCGTGGAAGAACCACAACGATCCGGCAACCGCGTTGATGCAATACAGAAGAGCCAACCCATGACAGAAGAACCCAAGCGACCCGAAGTCGAGTGTAACAAAACAGTTCATACGATCATGTTTCCGAGAGGTTCCGATCAATCACTACCGTTGTTTAAACAGTTCACAGTAACTAGAACCAAAGACCACCCATTGCTTCAGAATCCGTATGAAAATCATCCCAAAATGGAGGAGTGGCGGTTGGAGAGGGAGCAAGAGAGGGAAGAAGAAAGGAGAAACAAAGAAGAAGAAGCCAGAAAAGCAGAGCAATTGGAGAAAGAAGAAAAGGAAAGAAAAATGCAAGAACTAGAAAGACTGAACAGCGCGAATGATCTTTTGGCTATTCATGCGTGTACACACCTCGAACCTATTGGCAATGCGACAGGAGAGGCTGGTAGCACCAATAATGGTAGCAGTAGTGACGCTGCTGTGAGTAGTAACCTTTCTGGCAGCAGTAACTTGGGTAGTTCAACGTCTAGTTCGGTTCGTAGCATTTCTCCTGTGGAATCGTTAGTAACAACATCAGCAAATCGCAATGACGCTTTAGAGTCTGCTTCCTCTTCTGGAACAAGAACCACAGCTAGTACCTCTTCAAGTACATCTTCTGGAAAAAACACAACGTCGACAGTCAGCGCCCCAGGCAGCAGTCAGGGTAGCAGTCAGGTGTCCACTGTAGTGGGCTCAGGAAGTCTGTGTCCCTCAAATAAGAGCACCAATGCTCTCAGAGCTCCTCCAATGAGCTATGCAGCGCCAGTATCATGTCATTGTGAGCCAGAGATTTCTGCAACAACAAGCGAACCAGTAATACATCACGATAGACTAACAAAAGCGCTCTCATGTGAAGAAGAATGCCCTTTGGAAGAAGCGGAGGACTGTCATAGACCAGAAACAACAATGTGCCCTCCTCCATCCAACGCCGAAGACTTCATCGCGCAATACGATAGCATGCCGTCTGGTTCTGAGAGAAAAGATCTTCTTGAAGATTTTAAGGACGCCTGCCCCAGGGAGTATTTTTTGAAAACCGCTATGGGCAGAGAAGAGTGGTTTCATCGGTTAATTTACAACTGGGAAAAATCTGAAGCCAAAAGGGGGAAAGACGAAAAAGAATATTGGAAAAAGCAGGGATGTTTGGATATAAATCAACAATTGGAGGGGGTTAGGGATCTTGTGCAGAGTATGTGTGGTTGCTCTTCAAGAAATTCGAGAGACACAGAGGATCAAAATCTTCCAAATACAGAAGCAGAAATCCCCCGAGAAGATATTTCCAAAAGATTCCTCGACGCTCTCGAAGTCCACCGAAAGCAATCCCTGCCAGATTCTCATACAGCACACTGTCATCGAGAAAGTTACGAAAACAGATGTTCAGAACGAAACATGAAAATCGAAGAACTTGACCCTTCTTCCGGCTTCGACGAAAAAGGCGACCCAATCATTTACAGCTTTCGCGAAGAACTCGGCTGGCAACTTGGTGACGCAATCAAGCAGATAAACAAGCTGGAACAGAAGGTGAAAAAAGAAGTTCGTGGATGCAAAGAAGGTCACCTTCAAGGCGGAAAAGATTGGAAAAAAATTGCAAAACATTCTGATCAATACCGAGAGGAATATAGGGAGAACAAACGACAATTAAGGGGGTGTTTCGAAGAATGTGTGGCACATATGAAAGAAATTGGCGTAGATATGATTCCCATCTCGACGGATAGCAAATTGATGCCTGGTTTGGTGGAAGTGATAGAGGAAACCCGCAAAAACAGAACTGATGAGTCTGATGAACTTTGCCACATCCTCACCAACGTAAACCTCCAAGAGGCCTTGGGAAATGGTGACACGGAGGAGCTGGTTGGTTGTTTGCCGTTTGTGGTTTCTTCTGCGGTGTCTTCTCAGATGCCAGGCTCTGCCGCTGCGACAATTACGGGGTCAGTAGACTCTGTATCAAATTCAATTCATTCTCAGCAGATCCTCGCTTCTGAGCAGATCCTTAACCGTCTAACCTCGACCCTAAAATGGGCTGTCAGACACATAACTCGTGCAGTGGTTTACGTTGATCTTTTGATGGAACTTGTGACAATGGAGGAGATGGATGGGAGTTCCGAAAACGAAAACCAAGTGCCACGACTGTTTCTGAGGCTATTGGAGAAAGTGGATCTTGAACTTGATAGCAATTCCATTTCAAGGAACCCAATTTCAGAAGTAAGGCCAATTTCAGAAGTGCGGCCATTTACTCAACATAAAGAAAAAGAAAAGAAGAACAAAAATCCGCTATCCGACCGCAAAGAAGCTGCATCCTTATTCGCTACGCTGGTTGATTCCGGAGTAGAATCAACATGGAAAGCATGGTCGGATGAGATTTTCGATGTATTTACGGGAGAAATGGTGAGTCGTAATTTCTTTGACAAAACAGATGCCGAAGAAATTTTGGAAAAGGAGCTTATAAATGGCGTAGAGTATACTGGTGAGTCGGATTTCCGGATAGATGTTTCTGCGTTGCCACCGACTGTTTCCGAAATTCTTGCGAGAAGTTACTCGAAAATGTTGAGGAATCGAAAAATTTTGGCGAAAGAAGCGGTAGATACTGTATTGAAACAGTTGGAAAGCAGAGCGTCGTCGATTATTTCGGGGATAACGATTGTGGCGATTATGCAAGAAGGTTTATCTGTTCAAAAAACGGCGCAAGCTTCATCTATGACGCAAGTTTCATCTCATCAAGATACAATTTCAGATGCGCACAAGTCCCTGTCTCAGGCGATCTTAAGCCTACAGAGATTCCGCGACATTCTCGCGGAAGAGGATAATGCTTTGACAGAAACAAAGACATCTGGCAAAAAAACATCGACCAGCACAACGCTTAAGAGCCCTCACCACATCGACAATAACATTTTGCAACAATTGAAAAACGGGTACACAACGTCACACATGGCGAAAGCACACGAAGGTTTGTTGGGTGTCAAAGCGAAGCTCAGTGATGGGCTGAATGCTATATTGTCTGCAGGCAATGCTCAGAACATCAGATTCACGATGAGTGATTTGAATACAAGAAAAAAAGAAGCAGAAAAAGCACAAAGAGAGCTGCTGCATTTCTTAGAAGAAGAGCGTGGCAAGATGGAAAACACACAACTACCAGCAGCGGAAACGAAAAAATCCACCCCAGGAGGAAAGGGTAAGAGCACAAGTAGGAAAGACAGCAAAAAAGGATCGAAAAAAAATCAAAGTCGATATTCTCAATGGATTGAATTTGCCAAGCGTGTTCCTTTGGAAAGAATGCAGCAAAAAAAGATAGAGGCCGAGTTTGTAGCCAATGTGCAGAAACTGCGACAGGATCATGGGGCTGATACAGCTATAAAAAGTATAACTGATCTGGAACCTTTTGTGCAGCCAGAAAAACTAGAACCCATAGTACAGCAGGGCCGAGTTATTCTTGCACATCATGGCATCGAAGCTGTACCGCGGCAGCCGAAATTGCAGCCCAACTTGAAACTTCCAGAACCAAAAAAATTTGCTGAAAACAATCTACGTGGCGCTATTGCTGTCTCTCTCCAAAATAGTCCAGGTAATCAAGATTTCGTATCTAATCTCCTGATCGACAGCACCTTGCTTGTTTGGGACATCGGCGGCAGCATCATCACGGAGGCCGAATTTCTCGCGTCAGTGGACAAGAGAGCGGTTTGGTTGGGCCAAGAAATCGATCTGATGGGGCAATTGTTGGCTCAGGTAGGAGGTCATGATAGTAATCATGAAGTCAACTGTTCCTGCGACTCCAATCATGCATCAGATACGAAAATTGTGGAAGAAGGTCCTGTTGGTACAGCTGCTGGCACAGTGGCATCAGCAGTCAACTGCGCGAAAGACGGATACGAAAACGGTAACCATATGTATTTCCCGAATCTGTTCGACAGTGAGAAAAACGCCGTTTCCGCGGTAACACTCCAAAAAATCGATGACTTGAAAGCCTTGGAAAACGAGTCGCGCCACAAAAAGGAAGCAACTATCTGTAAACGCCTCGAGCAAGAGTCCGAATTGCAAAGACTACAACAAAAAATTGCGCAGCTGACGCATGATAAAACGATGTTGGAGTTGCAATTTGCAAGGGGGAAAGAAGAGTTTACTAACGCGAAAAAAACATCTGCTGCGCAATCATCCTCTGCACAACAACAATCATCCACACAGCAGCTCAAATTGGCCAATCTTGGTCGTGAAATTCTCACCCTAAGCCGCAAAATAAATGAGCTCAATGTTGCACTCGGACGTTGCGGACAGGAGCTCGATAAATCGGCGGAAATGACGCGACTATTCGAGAAAGACGAAAGAGATAGTCATAAAGTTGCGAGAGAATTGAGGATGAAATTGTTTGAAAAACGTTTGCAATTTCGATTCAATTACTGTGAGGCGTTTTGGTGTCGGAAAGATTTCGAAGGAAAGGAATCGAATGCTTGTTCTGAGAGTGGTAACGCTTCTGAGAGTATTGCTGACCGCCAACACAGGAAAAGAACAAACTTAAGTGCGGAGGCGTCCACTACTTTCGATGCAACTGCTGCAGAACAGAAAAAAGCCAAAATGCAAAAGGTTACGAATTTCACCAATGGAAACTACGACTTCATGGAAAGCCACGACATGAAGCCACAGGAGGCGTATCCTGTGGAGGGTTCTGGTCAGAATGCGTCTTTTACACAACCCCAGGGTCCATTGAGTCCCGTCTTCAAGTTTCCAACGCAAGGCCCGTTTCTTTCTCAGGCACCTCATTCCCGACCTTCGGTTGTCCTGTCAAATGCCCCATATTCTATACCAAATGGTCTTCCAATTAGCACCATGCCAGCCGCTTCCGGAAAAGCGCCAGCACAGGCGCCGGCTCCTGCTCGCGTGCAGGCGGTGTCGAGTTCCAATTTACACGTGCAATTTCGGCCAATCGATTTCTCTTCGTTTCAAGGGCCAAACGTTCAAGGTCCGGTGGTATCACAAAACGTTCGAGGGCCAGTAGATCTTCCGCCTTTCATGCAACAACTTGGCATCACCACCAGATTCAGTAACCCTGAGTCTGGACTATCTCTTCCAAGCGCCAGCTCTCTTCCTAGCACGAGCTTCAATTCTAGACTTCCCAGCGGTGACATGCACCATGTTCCGAATCCAGCACCATATCCAAATTTTCCAAAATCATTCCAAAACTTCCTAGATTCATCGGCCTCTGGACCGATGGCGGGAGGTCCAGAGGTTATCGATTTAACTGGGTCTTAACTGGTTCTTGATGTTTTTTTACGAAGTTCAGGTGGTTACCAAGTTTTCAAAATTTCAAAAAAAAAAAATCGAAGCCAAGTTTTCAAAACTGTATAGCTTCTGAAAAATTTAAAAGATATTAGCATCAAGAAAAAAAATTATAAATCTTCAACGTCGTGCCAGTCTTCATCTAGTCTTCATCTTAAAAGAGTCGTTCACAGTAGTGACTGCACTTCAAATTCTTACAGCGATCAACATTACAGCAATTGTATCTACTACAGCATTGACGGAATTCCTAGATTCAATACATAACTTCAATCTCCTAGATTCATACGAATAATTCGTGATCGATCGAATTGGATATCTTTCTTAAGTGATTCGAATCTCTTGCAGCAATGATTTAAAGAATCCTTCCAATCTAGTTTTCATGTGGCAGGATCCTTCTATGTGTCCTTCAGACCAAGTTCAAGGATCCCTTCTATATGTATGTATTTCAATGTGATGGAAATCTTGACTCGTGTGGCGGTTGTTCCTGTCAGTTCTCGTATACTCTAAGTATCTTCAAATCAAAGATATCATATGTCAGATATTGTAACACAGCAACTCGCTGATTTATCGCAAGATTTCTCTTCGAGTTGCTTTTTGGTCAAGAGAATTTTGAAATTTCTCTTCAATGTCACATGTGTTATTCTCTTCAATGTGTTATCAGATAGCGGTTCTATAGTATCTCTTTTCCATCGAATCATGATTCAAAAACCGAATCCGAACCGCGAGTCCATCAGACTATCGTCAATGTCTTTCAGACCGATGTCTCTCAGACCAGGGTCCTACAGTATTGTTACAGGAATTACAGCAATATTCTCAGACCAGGATTGGCAGACCTGGCATACCCTGGCAAAAACAAACGTTACTATTTGTCGAAGAAGGGACTCGATTAGTCTTTGGAATTCAGTCGTTGGGGTTCCCTATGGATTTTGAGTTGGAGAGTCCGTCTCGCTCTCCGGCTCAGTGTTGACTGCAGTTCTGACATTTTTCTGTTCATCTTGGTAGTGGCAATGCCATTGCAAAAAAAAAAAAAAAACAGAATGGATGTTGTGATCAGCAATGATAGTTAATTCTTCTTGATAATTCTCCATGGGGAGAGGAGTCTCGAAAAGCAGTTCCTTCAAACTCGAAAAGCAGTTCCTTCAAACTCGAATAATGGTTCCTTCATTCTCGACTAGTGGCTCCGTAAATCTCGAAAAGTGGTTCCTTCAAACTCGAAAAGTCATGGGTGGCTCCTTCAATCTCGAATAATGGTTCCTCCAATCTCGAACTAGTCGACAAATAGTAGTTCTTTCAATAATCTCAAATACAATTGCCTCGTTTTCCAGCTTCTGTTACATTTCATTCAGCACTCTAATTTTCCAACTTAAAATTCCTGGAGCGTTACTCTTCTGCAGAATCTTAGAATCGCGATCGGATTCGTCTCAGATTGACAGCCATTGAATTTCTTCTCATGTCAGTCTGGCGACGTTCGAGTCAACTGAATTTCGGTGTCATTTTTTACCAGTGACATTGACAATCGCCACATTTGCTTCGTGATCTATTTTTTCGCGAAACTTTGGGACGCAAGATAATGATAACAAGATCGACGCAAGATTCATAAGTAAGGCAAGAATCAAGATGGTGTGATGATGATGAAACAGCTGCTGTATATGGGCATGCGGGTTAAGAGATTCTTACCCGAAAGGGAATTTGGTATTGACTCAATAAGTTGCTCCTGAGTATCGTACTCCGAATTTAATCAAGAGATCGGTCTCTTTGACAATTATTTCAGTTCTTCGACGAGTATTTCAGTTTTTTCACGATTCTTTCATTCCAAGATTACAATTTCAGTGATTTGAAACTTCAAGTTCCAATTTCAGTGATGACGTATCATGCCTGTAATGAATTATTCAAGCTCCCAAGATGCGTTTCTCCATAATCCAGGATTCGCATGCGTTTTTTTGTTTCCAAAATTTATTGTCCTTACATTGACGAGGGACAACAAGTTATTACGGTCGAGACCGTCGATTTCAAAATTCAGTATCGAATCTCGATTCAGTTTTGACCTTTTCGATTTTTCTTGCAGCAAGGCTATGAGCATTTTTCTCGTATTGTCAATGACATATGATTGATGTCATTGACGATGTTGATACTCCCATCATGGGCAAATGCGATAAGCAAATGCCATAACTGCCTAGGCAAGAACTGCCTATGCAATGTCAAGATTGATGCCGCATGGGGCCAATCAAATTCAATGCCATGCCATACAGGAGTCTCTGTCTCAATAATTGCAAAACTATGTCTGATCAAGACAGCCGCAATCGTCAAAGGGATTCCATATGATTCCATTTCATAGCATAGGTGCCCCAGACTAGTGTGTCTGATTCTATCATGTGTCTATCAGGGTCCGATATCAGGTTCAGGCGCGCCATTCCCCCCCCCCCGATAATTATTAATGTCAATAACCGTGTGACATGCCATGATTGGAGGGGAATCATTCTGGAGAATGCTATTCAGTATTCAAGTCTGAGACTATTATCCGATACCGTGGTAGAAGGGCGCAACAATGTTTGAACTTTTGGAACTACACATCATATTGTCATGATTCAGGAGTTGCTGCCATGAACATTGCATGAAGATCATAGTTCTGTTTTGTATTGTCCAGGACAAGTATGTCCGTATTCCGTCATGATCCGATTGCATCATCGATGACATCGACGATGTTGAGTGGTTTCCGGTTAGTATTAGTGGTTTCCGGTTAAGTTTGGATCCAGTAGGATCAGTCAGAGCAAAATTCCAACTGAAAACTAAGAAAGTCTATTCGTATGCTGTTCGAATTTCGGTTTTTTTGTTCGTTTGAGAGACATTTGATTGGAAGTATGAGGGTCTTAAAGAACGTGGAGTCCTCAAAAAAGATTTTGGCGATTGGAAGCGAATAAAAGGCAAGACTCGAGAGGAGAGGTGTATGCGAACGTATACGAAGCTTTTCTGCGGTGCGATGCAAACTTTGAAATTTTCAGATGGAGTTATTTACGATTTTTAACTTTCTCATGGCCGTACTCATGATTCATTTCCATTCATTTGAGCCTTCAATTTTCGAGTATGACGGAATTGGCAACGGTCGCGAATTTTCATTTCAATTTGAAGTCTTAAACCCTCATGCATGCTTTTCAAATCATTGCGGAACTCTTGATCACCTTCAGACTTTCCAAATTCCCATTCCAAGCAAAAAAAAAAAAAAACCTAATCAATCCGATTTTCAATCGTCCATAACGCCAGGATCTGACTCGTCATGTCTTATACGACGAAAGATTGTTCCTATTTCGAAAGCTGAATCGATCATTCGAAAACTTCCATCTGCAATTCATCCGTAGACTTTTCAGCAGAAGCAAGCACACACACACATTTAATGCAGCATACAAGTGCGAACTTTCAAAATTGACACAGAACTTAGAAGCAAAGAAAAGTGCATTAGAGTGAAGGAAATTGAATCCGGATTTTTATCACCGAGGGTTTTTCATTAAGAGTGAGTGATTTTAACAAAGAGTTTCAGAGTTCCAGCGGTGTCTGATTGCAGATGTGAAAACGTTCTCACCAAATCTGCCAGGCTCGACGTTCTCGGCGATTCTTTTATTCTTACAGTATAGCATTTCTTTTGAATCAATCATATGTGAGTTGAAGTTTCAACAACCTTCATGCAAGAAGATTATTGAACATTTTTTCAATTGCGTTGTGTTTCTCATCCAGTAATACTGAGTATTACCGTTTCTAATTTCAAGATCTTCATCATTTTCTCTGAGTCTTTAGAGTGCCATTTCATTTTCATCGAATACATGTTCTTTCACACCCATTGAAATTGAATTCACAAATATATACACAAAAGTCTTTACATGAGAATTGTTACGTAAAAAGCAGATCTATGCGTCTGAGATCGAATTGAGATCCGATCGTTCGTATTTGGGTCGAGACATCACTATTCAAGACATCATATATTATTCCAAGACATTTCTATTTTATTTAGAAGCAGTGATCTGAATCACTGTCATCCCATATTAAATCTCCATGTCATTGCACGATACCATTTGTCATTGAATCCCAATTGACGGTATTGACCGGTCGTAAATCATTTTTCCATCACAGCAACTGAGCAACATAGTTTTTGGAAATTGTGTTGGTACTTACAACTTTTCAGCGTTTCCGAGACTGGAGTTTACATAGACGAATTAGCCGCAGCGGTGTTTTCGTAAGGATATTATTGCGAAATTTGTTACATCATGACGTCCTCGTTCCCAAAACCTCAAAAAAGCTCTATGGCAGCACGGGTGATCGTGTCAACGTTGTCTCTCGGCAGCTTGTTGGTTGATCACAGTAGTAAAAAGCTACAGTTTGCCAACGCAAAGGGATTTGCCACTACAATTTTACCGCATAAACATGGTCTAAAACAGGAGTTACAGCGGCGGCGGTCAGAATCAGATGCACGGATTGGGCACCAGTTCTCAATGAGCGGAAATGGTCAACATAATACTTTCTCACAAGTTCAACGACCAGTCGAAGTCATCGACCTCTGCGACTCGCCATGTGACTCGCAAAGCCAAGAATCGAAACGGGTGAAGCAAGAATCGAAAAATTGCGAGGACAATTGGAGCGCGTTTTTTCGCGACAACCCATTGGATTCGGTCAAGTCAAATATGCTGACACCCATCATGATGCGAAATGACAGCTCCTTCAATCTAGAGCGCAGGGAGACGGCGGAAACGACAGTGGGGGACTATGTGCACGGAAAGAGAAAAAGTCGCCTTTGTTCGGAGGGAAGTCGCGGAATCTCAGAGGAAAGTCGACTAGTCTCAGAAGAACTAGTCTCCGAGGGAAACTATATAGAACCGCCGGAGGATTTGGTATACTCTGGGAGAAATAAAGGGAGAAACTCTGTTTTTTCACTACCCGAAACGAACGAAACGAATTCCTATCCTGGCAGCACGGGCTATTCCCTTCCTGGTAGTCGGAGTTACTCGCCAAGTGTCAGTAGTGCGCAGCTTCCTTCTAGTATTTCTGGACCCAGTATTTCTGGATTTGGAGCAGAGGGGTTTCTGTCCGATGAGGATTTATACGTGAACTATTCAAGGTTTTCAGGAGTCCCGGAATTCTCCGACGCAGCTCCCGAATTCTCAGTGACAACGGCAGTCCCGGACTTCTCCGCTTCTGTGGTTCCAGAATGCACCTCCGCTGCTGCAGTCCCAGAATTCTCCTCCGCAGCACCCCCAGCAACTGTCGAACTGTCGCAACAGTCCCTAGCCTCGTCGCAACAACCCATGTTGTCAGACTCTGCGCCAGCAAATTCATTTTCACAGGCCGCATTGGATCCCGCTACTAAACCGGTATTGGATCCCCTGAAACCCACATTGGATCCAGTAACGCGCGCATCATCTGTCCTTTTACACAACAGAAGTGAACAAGTTCCAGCAAGTTGCGGCAGTAATTTCAACAGCTGCAGAAGTAACACTCATCTCAGTTCCCAGACAGCAACTTCGTCAGCCAGCATCACACCTGACAACGGTCATTTCACAGGCGGAACTTCGTCAGCACTCACTCCACAAAAATTTTGGTCCAATGCTGCAACCGTCAATCCAAATCTAGGACCAAACAATCCCAATTTAGGACTGAACAATCTAGGAAACTTTCACAAAAGTCTTAGTAACAATCCTACAGCCGGCAGAGAAGAAGACAACAGGCCTCGCAGAGTCATTTTCTGTCCTTTCCTCAAGCGCGAAGACCTCGGGAGTCCTTCCATTTCTCAGGTGCGTCTTGTCAATCAGGACAGCCCCTTGTTGAAAAACCCGTATGAGAATCATCCGAAGCTGTTGATGAATCAAAATGGTGGAAATTCTAGTGGTCTCATTAGTAGTTCTTCCAATCAAAATGGTCAATATAGTTATTCCAATAATCAAGACGAAAAAAAACGCAGGGAGCAAGAAGAATGGGAATACTGGCAAAACTTACGCAGGCAGATGCCCGACGAAGTTGCGACGCCGAAACATCTAGCAGGTTTTGGCAAAAAAGCGTCCGCCAAATCGGGGAAACCGGCATGTAAAAAGCTCACAGTAAAAGAACGCGACGAAAGGTTTTCGAAAATAATGACAAATATCAATTATAGCGTTAAAACCATCAAAGAAAAAGATATCAAAGATTTGGAGCTAAACGGTGTATTAGGAATAAACGAACAATTGGAAGAAATTTTGAATAGATTGGTATTAGCAGAGGGTGTAGTGGAAGGGAGGCCTTGCATGGATATAAAAGACATAGAAAACCTTTCGGCGTTGAAAAACCTAGAACTCTGGAGAACAGAATTACTTTTGAGACCCACAACGACTGGGAGTGATGGGAGTATGCAGTCAGCAATTGGCAACAGTGTTATGTCCGAATTTAGCGACTTTTTCAACTTGCTGGAACCTGAGGGAGAGCAAACCCCGGACCCAAGTTCTGAATCCGGTAATTCTACCGAGAAACTGGAGTCGGCAGGTAATTCTGAGGCAATTATAGAGCTAAATTCAACCAGAAAGGTTCCGAATTTTTCTGCCATCATAGAACCCAAGAACGTTGCGAAAATTACAGATGTCGAGAACATAATACGCTCTGCGACAGGTGCGAAGCATTTTAACGGCTCGCAGCATTTCAAACCGAGACAATTCCCCCTAGCTCTCACTGAAGTATTGGAAAATGGAGCTTCCGCTACAGAGAGTGACTTTGCTAGTAGCAGTACTCAGGCCCTGAGTACTTCTGAGACTGCAGATAGTACTCATGATCCCACCACATCAGGAACTCAGACTGCAGCAACATTTAGTAATCCTGCAAGCAGCAATCCCCGACTGATGTCCACTGCCGATCGTCTTTCTACCCTCAAATGGGCCAGAGTCCATCTAATAAGAGCGCTCATGTACGTGGATTTCTTGCTGAGGCATCATAAGAGAGTCAGCCTGAACTTTCACAATGAACAAAATATGCAAAGCAGTAGTCTCCAAAATAATGGCCATAAACTCGAGCGTCTCACAGCTCTCGACACACATCCCCACGTCCGATACAACACGGAGCAAGAAAATGTCCTCAACACCTATGTGGAAAGATACGTTGCAGAGAGAAGTCAAAGAAGAAATAGGATTGTGAAGGCAGAAAATGATAGGCTTGAAAACTCAGAAAACGAAAAAGAAGCCGAGGAAGAGATAATAAATTCTCTCCTCAACGTTTTCTTATTCACGAATCAACGGAAGTCTCACGTTGATCCGCTCTCTCAAAAAACAGTACATGAATGGTTTACGAACCCCCCTCCATCGGATTTGAAAAAAATCTGGACCCCCGATCAAAACGACCCTGATCGGGTCAGGAGGATCGTACAAAATCCGGCCCTGCAAATTTCCAATACTCTGATTTTCCTGAAAAAAGCGCTCTCTAATACTCAGAAAGAATTGCAGAATGTGAATATAGAGAATGCAGCTGTGATTTTTGAAGACAACAAGAGGCTGGAAATGCTTGAAAATTGGTCTGGCGAATCGTGGGGGATATCAGGGACATCCGCCGAATCTCAGCAGAAAAGGAGTTCGTCACAAGAGTTTTCAAAAGAAAACATCACCACAATCAATCAACATCTGCTATATCTATCAGCGAACATAGACGAGGTTCGAAAACACATAACATATGCAGTCACTGGACAGAACATTTCAACTTCTGACAATGTTCCGTCGAACTTCAATCAGCATAGAATAACGAAAACCGTTGCGGAAACTTTCATCAGCTATCTCGAAACCATCACGGGAAAGGAGGGGAGAGCTCAACTTCACATTGTGAGGGATTATTTGGAATCGTTCAGACAACAGTTTACCCGGGAAATCGACGGTTTGGAAACACACAGAGAAACAGATTGTGCAACTTTTGTGGTTTCGGAGGCTGAATCAAGAGAAAAACAAGCTTTTGAACGGCAAAAACAAACTATATTGAGTCGAGATCCAAGAGCGGTTATGTTAGATCCAAAAGAGGCTATGAAATTAGCGGAGAAAGAGGCTGTTTTGGCGGAGAATGAAAGGAAAAAAATCGCTGTGCACGAATATTGGTGCACTAGACGAAGATTGAAAGTTGAAAAGCCGTCCCTTAAAAAGAGGACTTTGGGATTCGCTGCTGCCGGACCAGTTGGCTTTCAGGTGCTCATGCAGCCGTTCAGTCAGTTTAGTAGTGGCGGTGGCAATGGTGGTGACCAAAATAGTAATGTCGGTCAGCCGCAGATTGTTGAAGCAGAGGTTCTGTCAGTAAATCAACAACACGTTGCTACGATAAATCAGCAACCGTTTGTGACAAATCAACAACGCGTTGCTGCGATAAATCAGCAACCTGTTCTCTCAGAAAACGTTTGTAATGCCAACATTACGCAGAACGGTATTGGAGGTGGCAACGATAATCACGATGGACGTACACAGAGCAATCATCAAGGGGCTCCTGGCACCGGCATGGTCACGGTGACTGCCAATCCTGGACAACAAACACACACACAACAGGCCAGCAGACAACAACAGAATCTGACACTCCCCGAATTGTGCGCCATAATAGATAATCATAAACAGCAACAAGAAAAAGCAAATCGAGAAAAGAGCGTTCAGCGCTTGAATGAGAATCTGCAAGCTAAAAGCCAAGAACAACAGCTGATCGCACAAGGTATGCAACAATGCGCGCAGGAACGACATAAACGACCACTCAGCAGGCAAGAACTTGAAATCATACAGCAAGCGAAAACAGAACATGAGCAAAAGATGTCCCAGAGACAAGCCGAACGCGGACGCATGCAGGCTATACAAACTTCCATGGCTGGGCAAAAACCGGTAGTACAGGTTTCTAATACTCATGTGCAGGCTTCGAATACTGTGCAGCAACAGCAACAGACCTCTGCGCAGGCTTTTATGCATCAACAGCAACAGGCTTCTGTGCAGCCTTCTATGCAGACTGTGCAACAACACCAGATGTCTCAGCAACAGATGTCTCAGCAACAGATGTCTCAGCAAAAGCAAACAACTCAAAGACGGCTCAACAGTAACCAGAAGAAACTCGAGGCTTTGCAACAAGAGCTACAAGACCAGCAGAGAACTTTAGATCAGCAGAGACATTTAGCATTACAACAAGGTCAATCTAGTGCAGGTCAGAGTAGTACCCAGGACGCAAGTCTTCTGGCTTCCCAGCAACAACTCGCATTATTCGAGCAACAACAGATGAATAAAAACTGGCTTTCGCGACAATATGCTCCGCCTCCTTCCGTACCAGGTACTGCTCCGCCTCCTTCCGTACCAGGTACGGCCGCGCCGGACTCCTCGCTTAGTGCACAACAAGTGCAGCAACAACAACTTTCACAACAACAACAGCAGCAGCAACTGTCAGGCTCGAACTTCAGTACACAACAACAACAGCAGCAACAAGCGACACAAGTCTCAGTGGGACAACAACAGTTACCGCAATTGGCGGGCTACACACAAGAACAATTGCAATTGGCGGGCTATACACAAGAACAGTTTCCATTTTATCAAATGGCATTGCAAGTTCAGCTCGCCCGCTATGCACAAGAACATGGGTACACACAATGGCAGCAGCCAGGCATCGTCTCGCAAATGTGGCAGCAGATGTCTGGCCTTACACAAGCGCAACAGCAAGTAGCTGGTCTTACACAAGCGCAACAACAGTCTATACCGGACATTATGCAACAGCAGCAGGGAAATATACCGCCTTTCGCCAATCAACAGGGGTTGCTTTATCAGCAGGGTCTCATCCAGCAACAGGAACAGCAGGGTCTCATCCAGCAACAGGAACAGCCCGCAGAACTTCGAAAGCAGCCTTCTGCGATGCAGCAACAGCCATTAGTTCAGCAGCAACAACCACCAGTGCAGCAGCAACAGCCATTGGTTCAGCAGCAGCAGCAGCCACTAGTGCAGCAGCAGCAACAGCCACCAGTGCAGCAGCAGCAACAGCCATTAGTTCAACAGCAACAGCCATTAGTTCAGCAGCAGCAACAACCACTAGTGCAGCAGCAACAACAGCCATTAGTTCAACAGCAACAGCCATTAGTTCAGCAGCAGCAACAACCACTAGTGCAGCAGCAACAGCAGTCTGCAATCAATGCAGATTCCAATGTCATGCACAGTATTGCAGCGAACCAGAGGTCATATCAACAGCAAAACACTCAACAGCAAACCAACAAACGGCCTATTGTTGGTATCGCAAGCCCGCCTGAAACATTTTCAAAGGCACCCAAGAAGTCTACAACATCGACAGAATCGAGCCAGGGATCTTCCCCCTGGCGAATTAGGAAGCTAGTATCACCAGTCCAAACTGCAAAAACAGCTGTCGCCCGCGGCGTGGCGAATGTAGCGAATGTCGTACAGGCAGCGAAGACCGCGGTGCGATCCGCTGTCAGTACTAAACCTCGTCAAAAGGGGCGTCAAATCATCACGACTGTTTCAGCAGATTCGGTGAGGGTATCATCTAGAGCGTCGTTCTCTGGATCTTCAACAGGTGCAACGTCATCTACGAGTGCAACCGAAGAGTTGGACATGCTCGGGCTACAACCGTTGCAGGCACAACCGTTGCAGCCGCAAGCACAGTCGCAACACGACGAAATGGATCTTGGACCACTTCAGGCACAGCCACAGTCGCATCATCGTGGAATGTGGCATTCCCTCAGTGTTTGATTGCGGGTGAGGATAATCAGCGGAGCAGAATTACTGCCAAGGATCAACGGAGCAAGCGTCTTGGCAAGCTTATTTGCATGGAATAACCGGGAACGCCATCCAATGAATGATTGGCGTGGATCACCGGGTCACGGTGATACGGTTCAGTCGCCGTTGTGTTTCAGACGGGTGATATGGCTCAGTAGTCATTGAGATTCGGATTCTATTAGATGTGATGTCACGAGTCAGATTTTATTCAATGTGATCGAGTTTCTGTCGAAGTCTCGAAGAGTGTGCTTTAATGTTGAGAAGATCTTTCGACGTAAGGTAGTCACAGTGACGGCGGTATTGGGTCAATATGTTTCGACGTCAGGTAGTGGCGGTGATAAAGTCAAGGTAGGGACGGGGATGCCAGGTAGTAACGGTGAGGATGGTGTTTCGAAATTGATGACATTTCATTCATGAGTGTATTCGTTCTTTTGAAGGTGTTTCGTGGGTGGTCAGTGGTCATGTCATTGTGTTTGCGGATCAGAGAGTGACATTGAGTCCAGAGAATCAGATAGCATTCGGAATCAGTGGAAAACTCAGAAATCAGCAGGAGAATCAGGAATAAAAGCCGAAATTAGCATGAACAATTCAGGAATTAGCATTAGAAAAGCAGAAGCTGTCAGTGTGACAAAATCAGGAATTAGCATTAGAAAAGCAGAAGCTGTCAGTGTGACAAAATCAGGAATTAGCATTAGGAAAGCCAATATCAACAGGATTTAGCATTAGAAAAGCCGCAATCATCATTGGAAATGCAGAAATCATCAGTGGAAATGCCAATATCAACATGAACAATTCAGGAATTAGCATCAGAAAATCACCATTCAAAACTCAGACATCAGCATGTCCAAGTCAGGAATTAGCTTACCAAAAGCCCTAAAGCCGGCAATTATTAGCATCAGAAAATCAAGCATCTATAATGACAACTTCAAGCATCAACATGTCTGAAAATCAAAGAAGTTCTCTATCTGGAAAAAATTGAAATGAATTGTTGCTGCAAGGCGGAACCATCAAACTGTGGGGTTGCTCTTCTACAGTCCTTCCTCAACGATTTCTACGATTTCCTCTGGGTTATAATGAGTCGAACATGGGCTAAATGAATCGATGACGATAGCATGGGAAGTACATATATGTAGGCACGCATCGAAAGTAGGTACGCATCGAGAGCCGATTTATTTGGTTGAAAATCTTCCATGACATCACAAGAACCCATTTGCGCCAAGATCCCATCAACATCATAGACATGACGAAGCGAACCGATGATCAAGAATCTCTTCAATTTATCGCACGGCCTAACGAGTCTTTGAAGCCACAATATACGTAGAGGTTCATAACTGAGGCTAAGGCAGTAGGGCCAAATCGCTGTTCATCGCTGCTGAGCAGCGACTACTTGAACAGCAATTGCTCGAAACAATTTAGGTTCAGGAGTCGAGTGATGTTGAATTGCAGACCCTAAATTATCAATGTGACTCTTTCTGGTATATCATGATGTGAAATATAGATTTTTAGAAATGATTGCATGCCAATTGTAGAGACATCATGAATAATTTCGGGCGATGAATTTACGTGAATTTCGAGGAAAATGATTTTCGAGAAAAGTGATGGTCATTGTAAAGGAGGAGTGAGGGCTGACAGTCTTACCATATAAGTTATGTGGTAATCTGACAGGGATCAATCCCATTCCTCAAGTGGTGATCTGATCAGGCAGGTTGTGACGCGGATCCTGAGTGGCGTCCTCAAGCGGTCAGACAGGTGATGAAGATAGATGTTGACAGGGATCGGAATCCCAAAGCCCTGATGTAGTGACACAGGTAGGCGGTTATCATGATCATCACGGAGTGCGGACTTGGAAATATCTTCCAGTGACATGGGAGAATCTCACTAAGTAGCACGCACGATCATTGCGACAGGTCGTACAAGATATTTGCGTTGGTGCACCACGGCAAAATGCGTGAACCTACATGAGACACGATGTTGTCAAAAGTATTTTATTTCGAATTTACAGATCCCCTCGAAGTGGGTCATTATAGTTTTGCAGCAATAACCATTCAAATTCTGAATGGTTATTGCTGCCTACAATAGCTGCGATGCGAATTTAGCGCCGCAAATTGAAGAAAAAAAAAATTACGGTGGTAAACCGTAAACTCATGGATTTATGCCAAACATGACCAAAGCTACATCATAATTAAATGCAAACATCACCATTTGGCAAATTGGCAGGTAGTACTAGTTAAAAACATGACCGAATTGAATCTATAAAGAAGTTAAGAACGCATGATATCACCATATCGAAGTCAGTAGTGATTTTCTTCAAGTTCATGTGATTTATATCTCGAACAGTAGTTGACAGGTAGGACTTTGGAGTCGAGAATTCAGAGTCAGTGACAGGAGTTCATACTCAGACTGTGTCGAAAATTCAGACTGTGTCGAGAGTTCGTATCAAGTGTGTTTTCATCAACTGTGTTTGTAATACTAAGTTGTAATCGAAGCAGTGTGCTCCCGCGCAGGAGTATTTCTGCGATTGACGTGATATTGACGTGATCGGAGTAAACCGATCTTCTCATCACATGGTCGATTTTTTTCAGAAATCGACTTTCTTCAGAAATTCAAATCATGCGTTTAAAGTTTTCGTGTAGATATTTATACAAATTGTATCGTGCTCGTTGGCATCGTCGCAAAGGATATTCGTTGGCATACATAGGATTGTTTTTCACAGTCAACAGTCTTTTGTAATCTGAAGTCTCTGTGATCGTTGACCGTATGGGTGTTCGAGGCGATAATTCATGATCATATCGTGGATGTTGGAAGTCTAATGTTTGCAAGAGTGTTGTCACGTGTGTCCGATTGAAAAAAAGCTAGTGGGTCGTGTTTTGAGTTGAAGAGGGCGAGGCACACGTGTTTTGAGTGCAGAGGTGTTCAGAGAGCAGAGCTGTGAGTGTTATTCAAAGACGATCGATATTTTGTCTCGAGTGTATTGAGGGGTGTGCGTGTGGAGGTGAGTCTCTGGTTGTTGTGGTTGCGTGTGGAAGGCCTGCGATGTTGCGTTGCAAGTATTTATTCCGGGAAATGTATTCACGTATTCACGAAGGTAGTGATAGCGATTCTCTCCTGAAATCCATAAAAAATCCATTATCCATTTCACACACAGGTCGTTCTCATAATATTTGACAATTCGAGAAACTACGTATTTTAAGAAAGAATCAAATTAAAAACTGTAAAAATAAAAATCTAAAAAAACGAAATCCAGTCAGTTAACTGAAATCTAGTAAATCTAGTAGATACATAAGGTCTGGTAGATAGAAAGAGATAAAAAAGATTGAACATAGTAAAGATTCACACAGAGCAGACTACAGGCGTTTGCAGTCGTAAAGAATACAGTAACAGAACTTAAGCTGGTATCTTCCCATTGACGGTTTTTCCATTGGTGGGAATTCCAGTTTTACAAGAAGTTTCTGGAATATCTCTGGAACATTGTCCAGTCATTATAGTTATTTTCTGGAACACTGTCATTGTCTGAATCATTGTGATCTATCTGAGTAGTTCTATCTGAGTGGTATCGTTGTTATCTATCTGAGTAGTTCTATCTGAATGGTATCTTAAAGATAATCTTTGTCATTGTGAGTTGTCTGAAATCTATCTGGATTCTAAATTTTGGCGGCGTTGTCACGACGTATTAAGTATTTTGATGCCAGATAACCGTCGATCAATCTTTTTCCATTTTGAAAATTGTATTATCTGAGACTCAAGAAGTAACCTTCCTGTAAAAGACAAATCCACTCTCATTGGCGACGAAACAGGAGCCAGAACGCTTGTATTCTCATGAGCACGGGTCCTGCCCGGGCAAATCTAGTTTCAACTTCCGGCGATTTGAAAGAACAGCCTCAGGAGGCGAAAAATCAGTCGAAGTGCCAGGCTTCCGAGTCGAGTTCTTCGAGGACGAACAATTGTTCGAAAGGTGTATCTGCGAAAGCAGCAATGGGGGAGGAAGCTGTAATTCAAGATCATCAAGCAAGAAAACTACAAGCAGCAGACTCTGGTGATCCTAATAATTTTTTCGTAGGCTCTCCAAAGGGCCCTGAATCTCCCATGACCGGCGACGAGTCGACCACAACGGGGCAACACACAAACGAGGAGGGAAGCAGTCCACTGATCCAGCCCCTCGTCTTGTCGCGGGATATGCTGATGGCCAATTCTGGCATCAAGAAGGAGTTAAGTGAAATTCCGGAAAATCCTCATGAGGGTAGATTCCCTGCAAATGGGAAAAATCTGTCCGAAGTGCATGAAAACCTCGCTGAGATTCTGACAGACGCACCGGCTGAGACCGAGAATAACGTCTCTTCGGGTGTGCAGTTGGAATCGGGGGACAGCGGCGACAGTGCGATTCCTGCGAATGAAAAGGATGCTGGTTTCGCAGAAAAAGGTAGAGGAAGCACGGGGAGTACAGGAAGCGGTGGTATATCGAAAAACTCAATCACCTTAGCGCCTTTGAATCATTCCCCCCGCCCTGCCTCCAAAGAAGGACAACAGCCTTCTTCGACAAGATCAGCGGCGAGACCAACATCTAAAGAAGGTTCAAAGGGAGACCCGCTCAAACCGCTAGCAAAAGCCGCTAGACCCGGGTCTAAAGAAGGCTCTTCCCGAGAAAGCGGCGCGTCCACAGGCCAACAAAAATACAAACGGAATAACAACCGGTCGAATACCTATGCCGGTGGCGCGGGGAAGGCGGGCACACAGTCGGCCCAGCTCTCCCGGCCGGGTTCGAAAGAGGGCAACAACCCGATCCGCCGCGTAGCAAGCAAAGATAGCATCATCACGAAAAAGAATCGTGGGCTGAAAAACCAGGGCTCACAAGAGTCCGATCTCGAGGTAACAGAAGATGGTAAAGGGAATAAAATCGTTCTCAACATAAAAAGAAATATGGTAAGAGAAGACAGTGAAGATTCGCTGTCGGATTCCAAAGATTTTACGCAGTCGAAGGATTTGAACGTGTTGATGGAATCGAAAGCACTGGGGGTAGGGTTGAATGATGATTTGTCCGCGTTATTTGGCGACTTCGAGTCGATGCAATCGGAGAGGTTGCAGAAGAAGAACAAAGGTGGAAAAAATAGAGATGCGTCCTCCTCATCATCCGCTTTACCGCCCCTCCGAAAGACAAATGGCGACAAGACGCCGCCGTCAGAGATGAGTGATATCGACGATTTACCGGCAGGGATGACTAATTCGAAAAAAGACAGTGCAGCGCCGAATAGAAGGTCGAAAACCCTATCCAGAATGGGTTCGAAAGAGAATTTGACTCTTCGTAGTTCTGCTGAAAATCTAACATTCGGACCGAAGGACGGAACACAGAATAATTTACGCGGCAGTGCTGAAGGTGGTCCTTCCGCGAATCTCGTTAGAAAACAGCAATCGTACGTCCGACAGGGGAGCAGGGGCCTCGACGTAGGCGGTTTCGGAAACGGTGCAGGCGGCGCTGTTTCAAAAACTCTCTCCAGAGCAAACACCTTCACCATGTCGAAAACTCTTTCCCGCAACCCAAGCAAAGAATACATCTTTGACGGATTGGATAGAGGTTCAGGCATGTTCTCACAAAACGCATTGGATCCGCTGCCAGCTCCGGTTTCTCTTCCGACCATCGGAACTCCTTTGAAAGATCAACGGATCAAGTTTAAGTCCAAAAAGATGAAAGATTACGCGGCTGGGGAATTAGAAACCGAATTTATGGAGAGGATCAAAAACGACGACATTGCATACGCTATTCAAGCACTGGAAATATTCGGGGAGGATCTGTTGTGGTCAGAATGGGGCGGCAGTTGTGTGAGGACGAGTCTTATCACGGCAGCGAAAAAATCGCAGATGGAGATGTGTAAGATTTTGATCGCTTATGGGGGAATTAGACTCCTGAACGTTACGGATCTGAGAGGGCGGAAGGCGCAGATGTTTGCTCTCCAAAATGGATTCGATCTGACCGAAATTTGCAGAATGGGTTTTTCCAAGATAGATGTGGACTTCAAGATTTTGAGAAAAGTCGATACTCAGGCGCGGAATCTGATCAAACACATCGAACAACAGGCGAATAGAGAGGGTGAAGGTATTGTTTTGGATTCGAATTCCGTGATGGCATCTCGAGTTATGGCTGGTGGTCCGGGGGCGAGTATGGCTTTGGGAGGTGTGGACATAATGGAATACATGGGGAGCAAAGATATCAGGGAATATAATCGCCGCATGCGAAGCAAAGAGTCCCAGGAAAAAATAGACGCCGATCTCATCAGAGACAGCACTATCGATTCAGGAGAATCGAAAAAAGGCAGTCCCACTTCCGATATGAATGTCAGCAAAGGAACTGATGCGGAAATGCGAGCCAGCGCCACCAACCCAGCGGAGAGACATCTAAAAGCCAGTTTGGAAAATCGATTAATGGCAGACATCAAGAACGACGACATAGAAGGCGCTGCAGCAGCAGCGGAAAGAGGAGGTAAAAACGCCGAAAATAGAGTGTTGTTTGAGTCAGTCGAAATGAAACTTCCAAGTTCTGGCGAATTGTTGAAAATATCGGAAGGAACAAGCTCAGGTCTGGACGCAAGTTCCGGGCCAGATATGAACAAGGGGCCAAATTCCAAGAGAAGCGCAAATGATAATTCAAACGCAAATGATGGCCCTCACGATCTAAAACTGAAGACCAGTGCTGAAGTATTGGAAAACGGAGTGGATCCGAATGGGGATATGAGGCCCGATACAGGGAAAACGTTGTTCACCATCATGAGCGAAGATGCATGAGCGAGGATGCATGAGCAAAGATGTTACAACGCCGAAAGCGGGTGAGAAGTGAGTAGTACTTACTGTTTACACCTAAACAGAACAACTCATGAAGAGGTAGAGAAGGAAGAGAACTCATGAAGAGGCAGAGAAGGAAAGTTAACGTGAAGAGGCGGAGAAGGAAACAACTTCTTTGATTAGAGTAGAAAGTCATGGAGTAGTCTCATGTATACAGTAGACTCCGTAGGAGAGGTACGTGTGTGCTTTCATTTTCATTTACAATTTTCATTCACATTGAGTGAGTCATTCACATTGAGTGTTTTTTTTTCTACATTTCGACATTCACATTGAGTGTTTTTTTCGATTTTCATTTTTTCGATTTTCTTGCAAAAATTTCAGATTTCTTGCATTGAGAAATCAATTTTGAAAGTTCTGAGTAGACGTTCTAGATGAAAACGAATGCTAATTGAAAACTAATGCTGATAAACTCTATGGATAGTGTGAACGATAGTAATATTTGAGAAATCTTAACGATAAAGCAGAAAAGAGGTAGGACATAATATTTGATAAACAGATAAGCAAAAAAAAAAAGAACTTGCTATAACAGAGGAGATCCGAGTGACTGGCTAAGCCGCTAACTGGAGTAAAGAGAAGTGGCGAACTGAAGTAAGAAGCTGAAGTAATATTTTTGTTGAAATTTAATTGAAATTTCCACGATTCCCATCGTAAAGCCGTTGCTGAAAATTTCAGTGAAATGTCAAAAAGTTACTAAAAATATTTTTGAATTGAAAGCATTTCTGAAGGTAATTGCAATCGTTGCTAGGTTAAGTAAACTCAGAAGAAAAAGAAGGAGTTATTATAATAGGTAGAAAAAGAATAGAAATTGAAAAATCGTTGCTAGAAGAGAATTTGCAATCGTTGCTAGGTATATCATAGCCTTAGGTTGAAGATCATAGTCATGCTACTCTGAATTTCGAAAAAACAAAAATCATGAACGTAACAACAAGACTCAGGTCGTGATCAAGTGTCTTCTCCAGGAGAAGACAGATGCAGTACTGCGTCGACTCAAGTTAAATTTCCAAAAAACCAAATCATAGGACAGAAAACTCAGGAGGAATCATTTTAATCTAGAGGAGAATCAGGAGGACTCTACTCGGAGAATGAAGTGACAAATTTGCAAAACTTTAAAATCAAGTGACAAAAGCACAATCAAGTGACAAATAAGGAGGAGAATCACGTATACCTAATACAGTTTACGCATCATAAACCGAATTCGTTCAAAAATTTCTGATTTGCAAAAAAAATAAAATTGAAGAAAACGAAACGCGTTGAATAATGAAGCACTACAGCCTTACTCCACTCCATGAGCATTGAGGAGGGGAGACATAATTCAAATTTTCAATGAGGCACTAAGTACTCCATGGGGAGACATAAAGGTCCTCCAATGAGGAGACAGAATTTCAAGAACATCAATTTGTAGAGGACAGAATTTGTAGAGGACAGATCTGAGTACCGCAGATACAGAAAGAGAAAATACAGAAAGAGCAGATTTCTGATAAGTACAGAAAGAGTAGGAAAGAAGTTTAAACCATATAGGTCGGCTTTTGTACGACTCGCGTTCTTTTGATTCTTGTGAATATCCAAATATTTTTACAAAAAAAAATCTAAAAATCCAAATCGCTACCTATACACCGCTGATTCGCAAATTGCTTGAAATGCAAACTTACTTGCACTGAATTCAATTGAATTTGCTTCTAGAACTAAGAACAACAAAAAACAGCTTTTGCTTCTGAAAGAACATAGCGTTAGAACAGAGCTTTTGCGACACACTCTTCGGAGTGTTTTTCTATCATTTCTATTTAGACTGATTGACCGATTTTCCAGTGGATTTCAAAAGTGACTGACTGAGATTTCGAAATTTCAAAATTATAAAGTCCGGCTCACACACGCTGAAAGTTGGTTTCTCGCTTTTTTAACTGAAAAACATTGAATTGAAAAAAAAAATCACAAAAACCATTGAACTTTGCAATTGAACTTTGCATGAGGAAGGAGACCAGTCCAAATCAATAGTCTATTCTATTGAATACAGGGCGTGGGACCTTCCGAGAATCGAAATTCTACCAAAAGTTCTATACTTCGCTCAGCATTAGACAGTCTTTCCATTCGTGGATATCAAAACGAGACAGAAACAGAAGTATTGTTGAAGCTACATAGGATCTGAAAATATTCTGAAACGAAAAGCAGTACGTCGCTACTCAATGAGTATCTGATAGAGTATCTGATAGGCTTGAGTATAATTTCTGATAGAGTATCTGAAATTTCGACAACTGAATCTCTGGGGTCCTTCACAATATAGTTGAGGGCTTTGGGGTATTAAAATTTGTCTTTGTCTGTGGGTTCTCGTATCTATTATCTATGCATGCAATCATCATGATCAATGATCATCTTTTGCCGTTCGCGGCTAGTATCTATCGATTTGCCGTTCGCGGCTCTTTTTTCAGCATATGTTGAGCTATTTTCAAAAAAAAAAGTGAGTACATAATTTGGAATAGTGTTTTCCTGAAGGTGATATTATGCGATGCATAATGCTTAAGACTTACCATGCCAGAATGAGCATCAGAGCATACTAATAATTTATCACAAACAACACCTTACACAGTCATCATACGGCAATAGTTAACTAATATGATGCCAGCAAATATGACACGTCACCTTTCTTCATCATCATCACGGTTGTTAGATGCTTGCTGCGGGCCGGCACAGGCCGCAGTCTAGACTCTATTCATCATGACACTGTGGAAGAGCATTGAAGATTCAGATTCAGACTGCGAGACTTGCCGTAAGTATAATCATACGTAACCCGATAGGGGAGGCGGCACAAGTTAAAATTTAGCTGAACATTGGAGTATGGAATTCGAAAAAGTTTAAGCATTTTTTTCACAGCAACCATTACACAATGGTCCATTGAGTAGCATGGAGAGAACTCAGCAGCATGAGAAACATGGAACATATAATCATCATGATACTGCAACTGACTGCATCAGCACCTAATTTAAAGAAGCACCTAATTTAAAGAAGCATTTCAACCTAGCAACGACGATACAAGAGTAACTGTAACTGACTATAAGCCTTGTAACAAGGTAATTACTGACTGAATTTTGTCAGAAAAAATGATCTGAACAGACTAACCTGGCAACGTTTAATCAGGTTTTAAACAAAAAGTTGAACCTGGCAACGGTTGACCCGTCGGGGAACCGTTACTAAGTTTAGAAAAATTTTGACGGTTAATTCCGCATTGATTTCGACGGTTTGTCATTGGTGACCAGTTTGGTCAAGTCAAAAAAAAGTCAAACCACTAGCAGTGAATATAATGATTTTGATTGATAGTTAATCATGATGACCAGTTGGGTCAAGTACCTCTGAATGATTCTAAAACTATGATCGACGGTTGGAATCGATTCACCATATAACTGTTGTTATTTGCTACAAAAACTTTGGAAAAGCAAAAAACTTCGATGGATCCTGGACATTTTGAGTCCAGTTGTGTTCTCAACGAGAATCTCGTGTAACGACGGGTACACGCTAAGTTATTGTGTGGCTACAGGTCGTTCTTTGCGGGAATTATTCGAATTTATGTCAGTTTTGTTTGCGAATGTGGGAACTTTCTAATTTGTATGCTCGGCATTTTCAAGATAGTCGGCAAGCTTTCACAAGATGAGTGTAAAACTTTGCAAGCCACAAGATGAACGGCAAGCAGCTGAATTAACTTTCTGTGTCAATGAGCAGTGCACAAGAAGCCACGGCGACAGTCTGAGTGAGAGAGAGAGTTTCAAGAACATTTTGCGCGAAGAATTATCCACGGCGAAGTATGCACGGCGAGTCTGAGAGAAAAGGCTGCAAGGCAATTAGAATCAATGAGTGTACTTAAGCAAGATGCCTGTTACCAAGCCTGACAAGATGCGAGAACTTCAAAAAACTTTTTCTAAAAAAATTTTGATCATCAATACATTCCTTCTTCTTTTGATTGAGATCATCAATTTCCTCTTCTTTTGACCGATTTCCTCCAGGATACAATCCTTTACCTACTGATTCGATTTATTCTTTCCTTCCGTATCTAGAGTCTAGATTCAATTGACAATTCAATTTGCTCTTCTCTCTTTCCTATTCTCTCTCTCTGTCCGAATATTTTCTGTTCACTGAAAACTATTCTCTGCTCTATTTTCTGTTCTATTTTCTCTGTTCAAATTCACTGTGAAAAATTTAGTTTAGATACGTTTGTTTTGTTTTGGTTTTTACAGTTATTCTTTCTGTCTTTCTGCTTAATCTATTTGTTTCTTTTCAAATTCTGTTTCTGGTATTGAAATACTGATAAATTCCTTTCTCTGATTGTTTCTCAAAAAAAAGTTTCTGAATTCTTCTCAAATTCATTGTTGTTTCTCAAATTCATTTCAAGTTCATTGCAATCTTGAATTGTTTCCGATATTGAAAGAGAATGAAAAAACAGAAAATGGCTCTCACAGAGGCTCATCATCCTCATGACAGGGCAAGCAATGGTCACCATCAAGCTCATGATAGCACAGAGGTCACACAAATGGTCCGCTCCACCAAATACAGAGAGCAACTGCAAGCTGCTTTCCAGAGCTCGACTATGGTCGAAGGGAGAAGAAGTCGCATGCATTGCGCGAACCACAGAACATCAAACTCTCAGTCTGAAGGAAGATCGAAAAGAAGATCTTCATCATGTGGTGCTTCTTCTAGAGGAGACTCGAGAAGGTCCTCTTCCTGTACAATTAGCCGCTTCGCCAAACGTCCTAGACGAGGTGAATCGGATTCTGATGAAGAGCATTCTAGCCGTAATAAGCTCTCGCGAAATTCGAGAACTAGATCGGATAACTCCTCTCAAATGCAGTTTCCGAAGACTAACAGTTCAGGATCGGACAATGATTCGGATTCTTCTGACGATTTTGGATACGACAATGACAGAAATGACAGGGCAAAATTCGCTCGGCACAGAACAAATTCTTTCGATGATTCACTGGAACGTTCACGGAAAATGCTGGAAGAACAAGAAAGACTCTTTGAAGCGAATTTCCGAGCTGAAGTTGAAGCGATCACGAAAGAAGCACCTGCGTTTTTAATCATCAGAACAACAAGTGGCCCTAATGTGGTGAAAAGTTTGGCGCCCGAAATTTCTATTCCGTTGTTTCCGACGAATCATGATTCTTGCGGTCATATGTTCGGTGGAGGAGGTGGAGCAGGAGGGAATAATTATAACTCCGGAGGTCACGGTGGAAGACAGAACTTCGAAGAAACAATATTTGGCAGTGATATGGTAATTTCTTCCGAATTAATGATCCCACACGAGTTTATGATGACAAATTCAGATCCGGTAGTGGTTAAGACTACAAGCCTAAAAAATAAATCAGAAAAAAAATTTTCAGAATCTTCTAAGTCCCAAACTTCACCGGCATTGAAATTTTCTGATTTAGACCACGATTCCATTCTCGTCGATTCACTCCTTGTTGATAATTCTACGTCCGATTCACTTCTCGTTGATAATTCTAATGTTCTGAATCAGAATGACACAGATTCGGAAGTGAGACAAACAGAAGTGAGGCAAAGATCTCAAATTAGTCCGACAAACAGAGACTGGCAGAGTATGAGCTCGGATGTTAATGAACGGATTACTGCGAAGCCTGTATCGACGGTGCGATTCGATACCAATGAGGAAATTCGCGAATATGCGAAGGATGAGAGTGACATCGTT
>Ga0099797_100128_pt1 | contig 47958 bp, 36 predicted proteins | sample Uncmet_Sort48C_1_FD_89871 | JGI IMG/M metagenome (GOLD analysis project Ga0099797, IMG submission 89871) | Marine eukaryotic communities from CALCOFI LINE 67, Pacific Ocean - C012_Sort48C_1 | ecosystem: Environmental > Aquatic > Marine > Oceanic | place: Pacific Ocean: Monterey Bay | collected...
TTCAAGTAACTCTAGACTATCAGATCAGTTACAACAAGAAGAGATCGACACCTCTATCCGTGCCGATTTTCTCTTAAACGAAGTGTTACCCAGGATGTTGTTAAGAGCCGAAGCAGCCAGACTAGAGGAGCTCGTGAATTCCAACCCATCCGTCCAGGAAGCCGGGTTGGAAATCCAATCCTTGGGTCTGGATGACGAGGACATTCCGGAGTCGGAATACTTAAAAAAGATGATAAAGAAAGCGAATCTAGAAGGAACTGTTGGAGCAGGAACAGGTCTGCCTGTTGTCCCGAATTACACCCCAGAGGGTTTGATTGATTTGGGAGACGTGGACGAAGACGAGGAAACTCAGTATCTGAATGCATCACCGCTGACCGTGAAGACAGGGTGGATCAGATTTCTAATACAGAAGAATAGTATTAGTGAGGAAGATAATCATAATTCAGAGGAACAGGCTCCCTTCACCTCACTGTCTGAATTGGCTATAGCCACACAGGCGTTCGCGGACTGTTCATTAGATAATAACAGTGGATTTGATCCAGGTCCAAACAAATTAAACAACAAGATTTCCATTTCCAAATTCTCCCTAGACATGGCCTTCCGCAGATTCGCGCAGCGATCGGATGTGGAAGAGCAAACAAGAATAAAACGCTTACAAGTGTTGAAAGAAGACAGAAAAAAATCTGTCGGCCTGTTTAAAAGGGTAATTAGGAGGGCTATTGGAGAAGGAGGAGGGAAATTAAAAGGAGAAGAAGAAGAAGAAGGAGATGGAGAAGAGGAGGAAAATTTAAATGAAGAAGGATATTCAGAAGAAGAATCTGAATATTATTCAAGAGAAGTAAATTTAGAAGAAGAGAAGAAAAAATAAATTGGATAAGTAGCATAATATGATTATGATACCTAGCGGTAGCATATGATTATTATACGACGTAGCGGTAGCTACTAAACATTTTTGTTACAGTGGCAGTACATTATAGTAATACTCTGACATGACAATGACATTAATTTTTGTCATTAATATAATCGAGGACAAAGTTCCCGAAACAGAAAACTAGTCCTGACATACTGAATCATAAGAATTTCTGAACACGAAGTTTTTAGATGCAGATGTTGCACTAGTAGTATCTTTTTATTAAACTAAGTTCAGAATTTTGGCAAAATAGTAAATACAGTAACAAACGGCACAGACCAGATGATATTAATCGAATTTAGCCAAAAAAAAAAAAAGTGGCATTCGAACGTTTCACATTGAAACGACCACGAGAATAAAGATTGTGAATACATATGATAACTCAAACCATGACGGGATTCTAATTGTTGATACTTTGTCGATTGCATTTTTGTGTAGATAAATTTTGTGTAGATTTTGTCAAAAGCTCCTCTAATTCTGAAAGAGGATACAGTTCAAAACTCTTCTTCAAGTGTTTTCTTTTTAGATCTGGTGTTGTGCTAACAGAGGTTCATAAAAACCTATAATCGAGAGAGATAGAAATAATCATTTTCGAATCAGTGAATACGATTCCTACCCCGATTTGCGCCTGTTGACAAAGGCAATTTGATTCGTACAGAAATGCTTTATTTTTGTAACTTCTTATACCTGATTTATGTTACTGAATAGTTTCTCATAGTAAGTTTACCTGGTTTGATTTTAACTTTATCGTTACGTTAATACCTACATGTTTTCCCCAAATTGTCCATGATAAAATTTCGTCGAGCTAAAATCTACGACTTCGATTAATAGACTGCTACTAAGACTTATTAAAGAAATTTCATGATGAGATTGCTATATTATAATTTCTTTCTAAGTCTTAACGGTCCAAATTCAATTCCAAACCCCCTAACCAACGCCATCATCCTCGAGACAACCATCTACCCCGACAAAGACCTGAACAAAGAAACGGACGTCCAAGTCCAGTATCTAGGTCGCTTCGTTTTCGGTCTAAACCAGGACACAGAACACAAAGACAGGGGAGAGCAGGCGGACGCGCCCACTTGGACGCCTTTATCGTATAATGCTAGTGGACATATCGGGATCACGGCGAAACAGATGGTGCAGGAGGAGGCCAAAATGGTGAAGGATTTTGCGAAGATGACTGGACAGAAGGGGGTTGTCGATGAATTGGCGAGCACACCGAAACCAACTTATATGAATTTAGCGAGTTCGTTTGGGCAGATACCGAGTGGACTGATAGAGATAAAGGCTAAGGGAGCATTGAAATTGTTGCGCCCTGGGTTTATAAATAGCGTATTATCATCGGGCCCATGGGCCACCACCGGACCGGATTTACAAATACTTACTTTTTCAGATGAAAAAACCCATTGGCTCCAGTTCTTAAGGGACTCTGATTCCTCCAAGGATAGAGACAAAAAGTTCTCTAAATTCAGTACGACCGGTAACTTCCCCGGAGAATCTTCTTGGGCGCTGCTACGGGGAGATGGGAAGGCTAAAGTTCGGTGGGCAAGATGTCCAACGATAAAGGCGGATGCTAGTCGCGTGGTTGAGTTGAGATTGGGTGGGGATGAGGGATTTTGGTTCGGCGGTAATGGGAAGGTTGATTATAGTAAGGCTGGGAGTGTGGGAACGGGACTTGGGGGTGGAGGGCCGGGGGCTTTTATGCAGATGGGTGGTGGTCAGACGGGCAGTGGAGGTGGTAATGGTGTTTGGAGTAGTAGTTCAGGAAGTTCTCAGGGTAGTGGTGGTCAGACTCAGTATAATGGCGGAAGCGGTGGGAGTTACGGAAGCGGTTCAGGTTCAGGTAGTTACTCTCAAAGTCAACCTCAAAGTCAGTATAGTTATGGACCTAGCGTACCAAGTTCCCAGGATAGTTATAGTTATGGAAGTAGTAGTCCTGCTCAGAGTCCGGGACCGCCCAAGAATCAAAATGACGAAAAAGGTTTTGGTTCTTTTTCCCTCCCAGACGGTCCTGGGCCTGCAAATAGAGGTCTAAGTTCAGAACAACGAAGGAAACTCTATCATAATTCTTATGGTGACTCACCAAAAGGTGGACCTAAAGCCATTCCTCTCCAATATCCTCACACTGGAACAGTAATAACTTCAAATAGCACAAAGCTGCGTCATTTGAGACATCTCAGTAAATCAGATTCCGTAGATCAGCAGTCCTCTTTCTTCGAGCAGTATTCAAACGAATCCGCTACAAAAGTGCTAACTTTAACGCACCATATCCGACCGAGAACGTGGCATTTCGTAGCAATATTCTGTGGGGTCGAGATAGCATCGCCACGGATTGATGTTAAATTACATCTACAAAATATATTACCTGGTTCGGATTTCAGCGGCAGTTCGTTTCTAGCCGCTGGAGCCAAACCAGTACCGGATGCGAAAGGAAAGCCAATCACATTTTCTGGCCATGGACTATCGGAGTTATCTTACGAACAACTTCCGTTACCTAGGTTGTATCTGTTTTCATTTATCCTCGAGTTTCTGATCTTGTTTTTTGTGGTTGGAAGTGGGTACTTGAACATATGTCAGGGTGCACGAAGTTATTCCGAGGTCTTTCTCAAGGTCGGGGACCTTTTGCTGTGCTGTTGGCTGGCCAAAAAGATATTTGGAGACGCAAAGAATAATTACAGTGCGGATCCCAATGGTAATCTGCCTGCAGAAACCCCCGGTCAAACCCCCACCCAACCTACGAGTAATAACGTCCCTGTTTCCCAGCAACCCACCTCTCACTCTCGGCAAGAAAAAGATCCTTCTCCATCAGATTTTCTTTCCTTTCCAATAACGGCGTTAATTCTCTCTCTAACCTCAAGTGCATTATATCTATCTCATTTCCTCCACTTGTCTCACACGGGCAGAGCGAATATCTTCCTCGAATATGCGGGATTTCTCACCAACCAATGTTCTCTCGCATTAGTTTGGGCCGCTCTCTGGTTTCTAGCGACCGGAGCAGTGGCATTTGATTTGCATTTCGCGTCGGCTAGATTCCAGGAACTGAGACCCAAAATATACGCGTGGATATTCTTTCTGTTTTTATTGGGATTGTCTTTGTGCGAATACTCGTGGACGTTCTGGAATCTAACATCCAGAGGTTCCTCTGCCAGGGGAATAATGACTAGAAACACTGGGGGGGGAAATAAGTGGGCACCTTTACGCGGGTTCGATATTGGGGCGACGAGCAGTTCTAGTCAGATGTACACGTCATTTTTTGGATTGTGCGTGTGGGCATTGAATTTTTATTTCTTTCTATGGTTGTTGCGGACGACGGGGGATGTACATGGCGGACAATCTTGGAATCAAGCCCAGGCTCGGTGGTTTTTGAAGTTTCTACAGTTGAGTGGAGTGTGGTTTGCGTGTGAATTCGTTTTACCACTTGGTTTATCATTTTTTGGGGCTAGGTGGCAGGTTTCACAATGGATAGTTTCTTTGGAATTATTGGGGGATTGTGTGGCATTCACCGTCGTGTTTTATTTATACAAAACTTATGACGTAAAATTCTTGGGTAATCGGTTCTACGTCCCTCCTGCAGCCAGAATGCGAGGTGGAGTGTCAGAAAACGCTGGTCAAAGTGGTATGCCTCAACTACCAACTCCCCCCGCTATTCCACCTCGAGACCCGAATAATCCCAACGGGATAGGTATGGCAGGATCACTGTCAGGTCCGGGGCAAAATAAAATGGCCAGTGGTTACGGTATACAGTTAGGTGCTCTTCCTCCTGGGCCAGTAATGGGCTCTTTACCTGGTGGAGAAACACACTACGTACTAAGTGACATGGGATCATCATCTCAAGTTAATATGGACCAACAACATCAAGGTCCCGCCACCGTAGTCGGTAGTTCCGCCTACCAACCTCCCATGAGTGTTCCCGAAGCGCAACCAACCCCGAGAAAACCTGGGAAATCTGATGATATTAGGAGGAAAAAAGGGACGTCAGCCGGGAGTCAGGGTGTCTATATGTCAGTTGGTGGAGGTGGACAGGGACAGGATGATTCGGGATTAGGTGGACCAAGTTCGAATAGTAATGCCATAGAAATGATAGATAATACGGTAGATGCAAGTGGATTGGCTGAGTCTAATAGTAGTAAAAAGGATGGGAATTCCGATTCGGATCCATACGGCGTTAGTTATAAAGGAATGGGGATGGGTGGTGGTGGGGGGAAAGAATAAAATAAAATAAATTATATCGTTCGGAATAATGAATTGAATATTGAAATTTGAAAATTATCTGATTTGTGCTTATAGCGTAGTAGACTATAGAGTCTCGACTGAAAATTAATTGACAAAGACTTGCGTTTAAAAGGATCGTAGCGATTCTTAACCTTTCTTGCATAATAATATCATTATGATTTTTAGCCTACATTGGGCTAGAGCAAGAAAAATTAGTAACGGAATCAAGTCACATAATTTAGACAGATCATTCCTGAGAATATTGATCCCTGTATAATCCAACTCATCAAATCATTTACAGTTGTCGCAGCAACAGACCAAATTCCGTTGCTGTCTAATCTGACATTTAATTTTCGAGAAGAGCTGCCAGCTGCACTTTTATTAATAGTTTTCATTGAGCGACAAACTTAAAGTAAAGCCCAAGGTTAAATCTCTGAGTCTCATTCATATCAATGAATTTAAATACATTGAGTACTGATAGACGTATTTTTTGAATTTTTCATCATCATTTACTGAGTACTCAATGACGAATTTATATTAACGGAGTCTCAGTGACCGCAGGTCCACGTCTAAGTTCTGTAAATGGGTCGTCGCGGTTCCTTCGCCCGCGCCCGAGATAAATCCTCCCTCACCGCATTCAAAGAATTATGCGAAACCCTCGGCTGCACCGACAAGGACTTCGGCCACCAGACCGAAGTCGAATTCGTCCTCGGTGATATGCAGAACAACTCTCTCTTCTGGAACACTTTACCGTTCTATTTCGCCAATAGATTGACAGAATTGTACTTAATAAACTAAGATATAGACTCAGAGACGTTGGGGGAATTGTTTCCGACTTATGGAAGAAGAAGTATATAATTTGGATGGTTGGAGAATCAAGGGTTTTTGAATTGTATAGAGATGTTAGAACCACATCCTGATGAAGAATTATAGAAAGAATGGCTGGGAGGACTGAGTGGGGAGAAAGGTTCAAATGATTTAAATAATAAATTGGGGAGTACTTTTGGAGTATATGTGCCTTTACCATGTTTGAGATTGATGAATTTGAATGAAAACAGAATCACGACAATACCTGAGGGTTTTTTTGTTTTGAGAAGCTTGGAAGTGTTGGTTTTGAATTGCAATTTTGTTAGGGGGATAGAGGGAGCAGCGTTGTATACAGAGAATCTGGCAGAATATTATTTACATGGGAGTCTATAATCTGAAAAAGCTTCGATGACTGTAACAAGTGCGAAGACTTAAAGTTAGAGTTAGACTTCTACCAGTGTAACAACAACTGCAGCTGCCACGTCGACAGTGCCCAATCCGATTGTTTTAACAAACGAAAAAATGGAAAATAAAAACTTGAAAAAGGATTCTGGTACCAATTCCGGATCTTCTAGTTAGGGAACTTCTAAAGAAAAAAACAGTAATCTAGGTTCGGGTCCCAGCGTTATTACAGACAATAGATCCGAGCTGGATTCAATAAACTCTTCAAAAACTAAACCATATTTGAGAAAATCAAGTACTCTTTTAGGTTTCAGAAAAAAGGGTTTTAGCAGTATCAAACTCACTTCCACCGCTTCTCTGAGAGCGAAGCCCTTCATTCCACCATTGAGAAAACTCTCCATCGCTAGTAATCGCATAGTAACTTTGAGGGGGATTGATCGTTTCCCAAATCTAGAATGTCTCAACGTCGGCGACAACCCGCTCGAATCGTTGCAGGATCTATCCAATTCCATCCGGAATTCCGGCTACTGTTCAGGCAACAGGAATCTAAAAAACATCAATCTCTCCTACACTTTGATCAGAGATCCGCGGGAAATCCAGGTGTTATCGGCTTTACCCAGACTACGGGTACTGAATTTTAGGGATGTAGATTATGGGATAAGTCCGGTTTGCAGACTGGCGAACTACGAGCTGTTTTGTTTGCATTATTTGAGTCCGGGATTGGAAAAATTAGATGGCCGCGAATTGGTGACGGAGTCTAGTACGCTGGATCATGAGAAAGAAATTGATTATGGGATGACGGGGTTGAGCCCTATAAGTAAAAACAACTGTTCAAATGTGAACTAAGGAATGGGTGGACCTATTGATTTGACAAACTTTGGAGGTTCTTAGTCATAGACTTCAAATTTGTCTACTCAGAATTTCAATCAGACTTATTCAAATCTGCTGGCTTTACCATAACCTATTCCGCATGCCAATAATTATACGTCAAACACTGGCGATGCTAACATTGCCCAACAAAATATCAATTTAATCCAAGAAGCTCACGCTGAATTCTTGAGAAAGCAGTTCTTTTACCACATGAGAATAAGGTCGATTTCCAGATAGGCTTTAGACGCCTACAAGTACGCTTTAAAGTTAAAAACCGACTTAATGCGAGTTTTAGAAAATCGATACAGGGAATTCTACCGTAGTTATATGGATTTTATATCTGCTACTGGTGAAGAGGAACATAGTAGCTAATAATAGGGGTCTCATGGTCATTCACTTGCAAGTTCAGCCCGTAGTTCTTAAATCATTCGTCAAGGAATAGATTACGCTAACTCGAATTCAGGCATAAATTCATGTCGGTATCCTGGTATGGATTTGAGAAAAAAATCCTCTAAAGAGAAATTACGTCGCCAATTTAGTGACAGTGTTAGTGGCAGTAAAATCGATGAAATTTCAAATAGTAACAGTTTCAATGAGAATAATAGTGCTGAGAATAGTTTTTCGAGCCCAAGTCGCAGACCGAGTGTGGAAATCGGGGCAATCACAGCTACAATGGGTTTGATATAATAATAACAGTAAACTTAATAGCAGGCACCAGTACCTGGCTCAGATTCAACCCCTATGTCAAACAGTCGTGGCATAGCTGGTGTAAATATAACTACACCCCGCAAACCTACTACTAGTGGTACAGCAAAAAAAAATTATACTGTTAATACAACCAGTTACTCTTACTCCAACTCACTGTCAAATAAAGAATTTTTTCTCTCCCTCGACCCCAATCTGTAGATGTTATTCCGAAAACTCAAGTTAGATGAGTTGTTTTTAGATCAATCCGAGGTTTCTCTCCACGATTTCCTCTATCTAGGCTGTGAAATTGGGAAAGACGGAAGCGATTTGGCGTATATAAATCCTCTTGACCAAGTAAATTAATAGCTCTAAGGATCAGGTGATGAGGCTACTGCTTAATAGTCTTAGAGTTATCTCGGTTCCCCCGAGTTTTTTCTGGGTGGTATGGGAGCGAGCAATTTTTATGGAGGGTGTCCACCGCCGCCTCTCAGTGTACCAACAAAGTCTTAGAATCATAGTTTAGGACCTGGTCATGGATCAGAATCCAAATCCTCCCCAGGCAGCAGTTAGAAAAACCGTGGTGGTCATTTGGATAGCAGTGGGGGCTCGAAAGACTCTGCATCGAGAGATGGTCCACTAATTAGTGGTCTAGGTGGTGGTACGAGTAGTAGTCGCACTATGAAGGCTGTGGCGGCTGCTGTGAATAATAAGTCATTGAGATAGTCTAGATCCAATAGTCCGTCAGGAAAAGCATAGACTGGGAAAAACAAAATTAAAGCTTCGAGAAAATAATAACAATACAGTAGTAGCAGCTACTCATCCACTAGTTATAGCAGCAGTGACGACTAAGAACATCAGTGAAGCATGATTTAAAAGAATATTGCGGCGAATTTAGGGCAGTAGTTATAACAGACTTCATAACAGTCCGAGCAGAAATAGAGTCCTGATTATAAGCCCGATTCCAAAACTTCCTCTAAATCCGGTTCTATTACTAACAGAAAATCTAAATCTGCCTAAAAAGACCTAAAGGTAATCCACAACCTTCTTCAATAACAAACTACTGTTTCTCAAACTAACCCTAACTAAACTGCTTCTCAATCCCTCCAACTTCATTCTGACCACGTTTTCGAGCGATTCTACTTCGTACTCGCGTTAAGATCTCTCCCGACCGAGTATCTATCTGGCGGTTCTAATGGTTATGGGACTAAATTAGCGGGACTGCTGGCTCAAAGAATGATCAGCAACGCGAATACCGGAAAAAATTTTCGACGGTCGTATTACAGTAGTCATGCCGGAATGAGTGGGTTATTAGCGAGCTTGTTTGACGCAGTGGACAGTTTGCTGGATATAATCAAGAAAACTAGCATGCTAAGTGGCAGGAACGGAGGAGGTGGGAGCAGCATTTCGACATCAAATTTAGGGAGCAGTAGAAATTCGAAAACGGGAAGTCCGAAGAGTAAAGAAAAAAGCCGGGAAAAGAGAGATTTAAAACTTAAAGATCATTAGGATATGAATGTAGATTATATTAGTAGAAATCCTTTCTCTGCCCTACATGAGAAGCTTCATTTTATTTCCGATCAATCCAACCCAGACCTATAATTATCAAAAATCCATGAAAGAAAAAGATCAGCCGAAATTCCAATGGCCAAAGCTAACCCTTTAGCTCCGGTGTACGATGCCTACAAAACGCACCGGCTGTATCTGGCGATTCTGAAAAACAGGTTTCGGGATCTGAGCGATCTGTAGTAGCTATGGGGCCACTGGACGAAGGATGTATTGACGAACGGTCGAGAAATATAGGCGAGATTCTGCCGACTGGAGATGTCAACTGGGGGAAATATTAGTTTGGAGAGATATGATTTCCCGGTGTTGGTGTGGAATGGCGGTGGAAAGAATTCAAATATGACAGGTAATAGTAGCAATGCTGCATCAGGAAATAATCAAGCTACTGGCACTATGGGCACTACAGCTGCCGTTAATATAGGCTAATAAGGTGCAGGACAATCAACAACTTAATCGCAACAAGATTCCACCGGTCCACCTAAAATCTCCACTGCTTCCAACCCAAGCAACAATAATTCCCACCACCACCACCATAATTGACATTCCTATTCCGCTTTCCTCCGTCGAGAAGACATGATTTCCCATCAATCCGTACCCCTTCAATCCGTCTACTCATCGGGCTAGGCCAAGAAAGATCCCTTGTTTACGCTGTAATCCAACGCAAATCCCTACCAATATCCTGGGGGGTTTTATATGGATAAAGACGGTAGTTGGGGCATAGCGTTGTTAGATCCGCTGCCGAGGGAGAAACCGCTGGTTTAAGTTAGTACTACGAAAGATTAAAATAATATTTCAGAGGAAAAAAAGGATAGGGAGAATGTCAAGGATGGTGGTGGATCTGGGGGAGAGAAAGAAGGGGATAATAATATCAAGGATTCAAAGGAGAACGAAATTAAAGATAATAAGGAGTCTACAGTTAGCAAGGATTCGGATGCTAAAGCAGGACCTGGGCCAACAGTAGTTCAGTCAGGTACTTCTTCAAATAAAAAGTCAAAAAATCCTTTCCTAGATGCTTCCCAAGCCGCATTTTTCAAGTACGCAAACGCTAATCACTGGCAATTACAGCGCTAGTTATGCGCGTCTCATCCTCAATGGGCTCTAGCAGTAGCCGAAATCGTGGCTTCTCGCTTTAAAATCTCGGAGTTAGGAAATCTAGGAGTAGGAAATTCTTCTACAAAAACCTCTGTCCAGAAAATACGGATCAAGGCCGTCACAAAGGTGAATCACGACATCATGCGGGCCAGAGAAAGAAGGTGGAAGGATGACCGCAAGAAACCCAGACGAGAACCAGAGGTGACTTAGAGGGAAGAGCATGGAATAGATCCAGAATTATTAGCAGAAGTGGGGTATAAAATGGCGGAGAAATTATTGGAAGAAGCGGGAGGTGGAGGAGATTTAATTTTGGGAGGGAATAATTAGGACACGGAAGGAGGAGATGAAAAAGGATAGTAGTAAGACGATAATCATATTAATACGGGAGGTCCTGAAGGCGATAGTAAAAGGGATGATGGCACGGATAGGGACCAGTCCAAAGATAATTAAAATGATAAAGATGATAGTACCGAAAAAAAAGACTCCTCAAAAGAATCAAATTCAGAAAAAACAACTGTCGCTCAGAATCTGAACACCATTGATGAAGGCAATGTTTCAGCAGCATCCAAAGCCAAGTTAATGAACGCAAATCTAGCCTCAATCAACGCAACAGCCTCGAAAATGTCCTCTGGCAGTGACGATCACGATACTGCTTCCATGGTCCAAGCTCTCAAGAATGATCCCCTGATCGGCGTAAATTCCACCTACAACAAGGGCGTGAACGCTGCTTAAGCGGCTGTATCAACCGCCTCTGCCGCGACCTAATAATCTTCCTCCTCTGCAACTGCCGCCGCTGCACGTAAACAACGTCGCATCAAGACCGCGTCCAAACACCGCAATATTCCCACCGATATCGCAACTAGGACAGAATATATGTTTTGGGTGCCGCCTAGTGGCGGAAATAGTTTGAAATAGATTCAAGAGTTTCTGGAGAACGGGGGGCCAGTGGCGCTGTCGTCGTCAACTGGTTTAAGTCATGGGAATTCGGCTAATGGGGCAGATTTTAATAGTTCAAATGCTGCTTCTAATTGCATCAGCAGTGCGGCGGACTCGGCTGCTGAAGGCGGTGCTGACAACTACGGTAATAACATAGTAAGTAACAAGTAAAACGCCAAATCTTCCTCTTAGAATAATTTCAATATGTCAACTGGCAATAATAATGTCACCAGTGGTCGCTATATTTGTCTAACTAATTCACCACATTTGTTAGAGCAAGGACGCATAACATCTTTCCTTGAGAGCCAGTTAGGCGGAAAACTACGCACTGTCACTGATCGATATCGTAGTGACGTAAATGATGCTTGTTAGAAAATTTCGGGGAATGCTAATGCCAATGGAGGACTCTATTAAACCGTTGATTCCACTGACCGTCACGGTTTCCATAGTAGCAGAAATAGCAGCAAAGACAGTGTAACGTAATCAGTTGGTCCTTTTGGACCTCAAGGACAATCCTTATGGGGTGATAACAGCACTTTATTGGACGTTCTTGCACATCCGGAGAAAAGCGTCATGCTATTAAATGCTGCGGCAAGAAGATAGCAAGCTTTGAGCGGTACTGGAGGGGCGAAGAAGGTATATTAAGTCTGTTTTGAAATGTTGAGATACGAACCGTGATAAGATAATGGAAAACGTACAAAACACAAAATGCGCCATCCGAGAATCGAACTCGGGCCAGCTGGATGGAAGCCAGCTATCCTAACCACTAGACCAATAGCGCTCTTGTCTGTGAATTTTTGACTATCATATATTTCTGATTTTTTATAACAACATCTTATTGATGTAGCCGTTTTCTGCTTGTATGACTCAGGAAATGCAATTCTGATGCTATTTTGAGAGTAGTTACAGCTGCCCAAGCGAGATTTCAAGGCCTTTCTATGAGTACCGTAGCCATTTTGGCTCAAGGTACCGTATCGTGGCTTGCTACCCGCAGTCCTTTTTCATCTGTTTTGTGCAATTTTTGACTTTTGGGCTTTCTTTTAAATCTATATACCCCTAGTATCCGCTATTCTCTAGCAAAATTCAAGGGTTTGGAATCTAAATATCCCTCTGTTAAATAATAACTCTTTGGCATATAAAATCTACCTCATCCAGCGTTCTCCAGCTCAACGTGCCGCCACATCGCAAGGTGTTCGCCGGAAATCGAGTAATACACCCTCTTTCCCAATCAATAATAAGTTTAATGATTCCGGTTCTCGACCTGGTTCAAGAATAGCCGGTGATTTCTAGAATTCAACGAGTGGTTTGACTTCGCTGACGAATAGTAGGGGTCCTTCGCCATCTTTTGCGGCACAAGAAGCCCATTATGCTGCAATGCAAAGGAACGCAATGTCAAATTCTATTCGAGCTGGAGTTAGTACAGGTTCCGCAGCAGCCAATTAGAAGCTGAATCTGTTAAGCAAAGCTGTTTTAAATGCTAACGACAAGTTTAGATCAAAGTCCGTAACACCAGGTTTGGGTAGTAGAAGGGGTAGTTTAGACAGTAATATAGGTCTAGTTACAGGAGGAAAAACACTTTTGAGTACTAATGGAATTACAGGTCCAATAGATATCATAAAAAACTCTTCTGGACCAGGTTAATAGGGAGGTCCTGGTTCAGATTCTAGTCCCCAATTCATGGGTTTCGATTTTGCAGGTTTCATAAACACCTGTTACAGTATCGAACCCGGTGGGAAAAATCTGAAAGAACTCGAACGCAAAAACAGTATAACAGCATCGGTAACGAATTCCACTACCATGTAACAATACGGTTCCGTGACGGGTTCCACCTCATTAACCGACAATCCTTCTTTGACTCCCGGTCCCTATTCCTCCTTACCCTAACACCGGCGTCCCTCCACCCTTTTATCCACAGGACAAACCCCCAGTCCCCAGCAGTTGTTGAACTCAGTAACACCAGGTTGCTCCCATTTTCCGGACCAACAAACCCCGGATTGCGCGATCACGGCGAGTATACCGGACGGCTATTTGTTGGTGTGCTCGGTGGAGTACGATGTGCTGCCGTATAGCGAGTGGAAAGACGCCTATAATAAATTTGGTACTAACGGTGTAAGTGGTCCAGGTGGAGTCATGGGAGGAAGTGTATATAATGGTAAAAATTCAAATATGTCAAATTGGTCTGGAGGTGGCGACAATTAATATGGTCATGGAGGTTCTAGTGGTGGTGGTGGGAAGCGTCGGGGGAGTAATACCGGCGTTGGTGTGGGCTATTCACCGGGTGGAGCTCGCGGTAAGAAAAGAAGGGGGAGTGCGAGTGAAAATTTTAGCAGTAGTACTGTACAAGTGGTGTCAGCTGCAGCAGGTGGAACCAGCGGTTTGTTATCCAAGGCGGTGAAAGGCTCATCAGGGCCAGGGGGTACTACTGGTGGAAGACGGGGATCGTAGAATGGTGCTAAAAGTGGTACTGGTACCAAAACTTAGTAAACTCTTACTGTTCCTAGCAATGCAGGTGGACAACTTAGTGGACCTGGAAGTGGAGTAAATAGTAGCACAGTAATCACTCCAAGTGCCAGCGGCGGTCACATAACGACGGCAGATGAATAAGAACTGTAACAGTCAATGTAGAATAGCAGTCATGTATCAAATAATAATTCAGGTGCTAACTCGGGAATCACTTCGGCGAATGAACTTGACAATGTAGTTGGTAGAAAGAACATTGTTTAGAATGAAAAAGACCGTGATCATGTTGATATAACCAGTGGTTCAAGTGATTCAAACTCGGATTTATCAAGCTCAAATTTGTCCTAGGATGATGATGACACAGATAGTGCGACGGAAAATTAATATAAAGTGAATCAAAATCAATAATTATATAACAAAGGTCCCAGCTAGTTAGTACAGTAGTAATCCATAAATTTTATGCCAGACGGTGTTACTTCAACTGGTCAAGGTACTGTTTCTATCTCCTACCCGAGTTGCCACTCTCCCAAAGGTATGAAGAAAAAAGCGGACATAAAAAAAGAGGACCTATCTTCTTCTAGTAAGCCTAAAAAACGTTCGTATCACCCCAAAAACTTTCCGTTCCCGAAAATGAAGGTGAAATAGGATTCTCCTGGCTATTTTTCGGCTTTTGTGAATCTCCACGACGAGGTATATCGAGATGAACCTCCGGGAAATAGGGAATTGGAGCAGACAATGAGCTACAGAATATCAGCTGATAGCAGCAGTAGTAGTGGGAGTATTAATAATCCGATTCCGAGTACAGTTGGTTCTAGCACAGTGACACAGGGTCAGTCTACCCAGAATCCCGACGATAATAATCTGAACAATAATCAGAATCAGAACCTCAACATTGACCAGAACACTAATAGTAACATGAAGATCCTTCTCCGTGTTGGAGAAAGAGATCTGCCCCGCGTCGTCCCGAGATTTATTGTGCAACTTTCCTACGAGGTGGGGAGGGGGAATGGATGGAGAGAAACAGTGCGTAAACTGGAAGAAATGGAGAAAAAAGAACGGGAGGAAAGAGAATAAGAATTAAATGAAAAGAGAGCAGGAAGGATGACGAAGGACGGAGAAGGGGGATTAATGTACTTCAACAGTACGAGTGATGATGGAACAACGACGGGAGATAGAGGGGGGAGTAAGAAATAAATGTATGGTGGTAGTGGTGGTGGGAAAGCCTAGTAAAATTTGACATCAAGTTCAACGGGCCCGAAGACTGTGTCAAGTCACGGTTCCGTGGTAAAAAATCCTAGTCATGATTTCACAGGTAATAACACGTCGTCGGGAAAAGTATTGGGGCCCTCGTTACATCAATAATCTTATGAACAAAATCTCGATATTAACGACGGAAATCAAAATCAGAACACAAATACCAGTAGTTTGTCAAACCAGAATCAGTCTATGAGAAGAAATCCTAACCCCAGCACCATAAAAGATCCGGCATTGGATTCAAACACGACATCATTTAATTGCACAAACCGCTATTTAGCTCCAACGAGAAAGCTTTTGTGCTCGCCTCACGGTTTAGGTAATGGTAAAAAAGCCGCCAAATTGATGGAAAAAATGATGGCCAATTATTAGTTGTCAAGTTTGGTATCATAGACTCAATAATAGGATGCGTAAAGTCTGTAACTAACTGGTTCAGGGGATCACGCGGATCACGCAGGATCTGCTACTGACGGCACAACAGCTGATGCTCAAAATACTACAACAACTTCCGGAGGACCTCAGACTACTCTCTCCCAAAAGCTCTCTACCCAACAGTTGTATCAAACTCTCCCTGCCGACCGTCCTGGTACTACTCCCGAAGGTCTTCCCCAACAAGATGTACATTTAACCGGCGGAGGTCTCGACTACAATAACTTCAACTTTAATCCCGTGAGCAGATGTGTTTTATAACTCCCTCCACTCCAATCAGCGGGAACGGTTGTAGGAGCAGGGTGTGTGAGTTTGCCTTCCGCCAGCAGTCTGAGTGGCGTTCTCATAGGACAGATGGAGAAGGGAGGAGGAGGAGGTCATCATGGGTCCGATAAGTCTAGTGGTTTTGGTTAAAATTAAGGTTTAAATTATTTCTTGGGAGGTCCAGGTGGGAATTCTTCTGCGGATAGAAGTGGTGGAGGTGGGGGAGGAGTATAAGGAACTGGCAATTCGGGAACAGGTACTGTTGGGGGAGGCTAAGGTTCAAACGCTACTGGGTCCGGACCTGGACAATTATAAAACTCAGAGTCTCGTACTAACTAAAATAAAGATAATTCCAGTGCGGCTTAATAAGGTACTTCTAATAGTGGTACGGATTAACATTAAATCCAGTATCTTGTCGCAGACCCGCTCAATCCACCCCAAGAGAAAATTTCAGGAGGAATTATCGCCACAATCCCCCAAGGTCAGTCCATGGCCAACTGGAATCCCTCCCAATTAAATCAGTTGCATAAAGGCAACGAGCTAATCGCCAATCTACAAGAGCAAAGAACACACACAGATATTTGTTTTGGTACAGAATTAGAAATCTGATAAAGTTGGCTGTTTCTGATAGAAAGAAACTTTTATGCGTATTCTAATGGTCCAACCGAATCGGAGTTGTGGAATCATATTGTGAGGGAGGGAACTAAGGGCAAAAACCGATTAATGTGGGAAGATACCATCATGAGAACGGGGGACTACGATGATTTGGCACAGATGGCGATAATGAAAACTTAATAGACTGCGGCGGCCGCGAGACATAAAAAGACTTAGTAGTAAGCAGGAAGTTCGACGACAGGTTAAAATATGAGCAGTAGTGCTAGCGGTGTAGTAACTACACATAGGGAATTTGGAAATGTGGACCGGAGAAGTATCGGACAGTAGTATAATTATATGATACCAACGAGGCCACTTTCTGCCACTAGTACAGGACCTGGACCAGGAACTTCATATTAACGTATTATTGCTATGCCGACTTCAAAAGAGAAGAATTTGGCACTTTCTGGGAACAGAAATATTGACTGTGAGACGCCAGATCCGGGCTCCGATAATTATAATAATATAGACTAAGATTCAATGACAAATGGTACTACCACTCCGAATATTAATCCTAATGATGACACAGATTATGATTCTCTGGCGGAATACAGTTTGCGCGGTAATAGCAAAAACAGTTTAAATGCTATGTCACTGGGGGACCAGGGAGGTAATATGACATCTGACTAAGATATTAATGGCCATGGTCCTGGGAGGCCAGCTAGTCAACAAACTTACAACTAGTAATAGAGTCCAAATGCATTGGCTAGAAAAAGAAGATTGAGTGGTGGAGATATCAGTAACTGTACTTTGACAAAATCAACTCAGTATTAAAATGATCTCTAAGACAGTTGACAACGAGCTTTAGTCGCAGCAACGCCGGTAAGTAGCGTGTTATATGGGCCACGCAGAGAATTGTAGAATCAGCCGGAGTAGATTATGCGGATTTTAGGTGATGTCGTGCGAAAAGCGAGGATAGGTCGAACCGAAAGTTTTTATTTAATGCTGCTGAGATAACTGGCAGAAAAATGTCCTCCGACAGTTCCTTTAGGCTAATAGCAATTAAAACGACATGGTAGTAGTAAAAACAAAAATTATTACATAGACCGGGTTGCTGTAGCCGATTTAGAAGATCCAGGTCGTTGGAATTTGCAGATGACAACTCAAAAACAAGAATCAGGTACAACAGACTCAGTGAAGAATTCTAAAGAAACAATGACACAGTAGTAACGTGGGACAACCACCACCACCACCACTCTTCTAGAAACCGAAACTCATACTCCTAAATCTAATAATATTGCCTCTCTCCGTACCCACCCAAACGCCTACGCCATCCAGAAAATCCCGCTAAAAACGATTCTCACCCTAAATCTCCACGACCGAGGCATCCGCCGCTTCGAACCCAGTGCTGTAAGGGAGCTGACCAATTTAGAGTCGTTGAATTTGAGCTTCAATCAGATCGAAAAGTTTTCGGACATAACTGGAGACTCGTCCGCATAATTTCCGAATTTACGGCACTTGAATCTGAGTTTTAATTTGATAGAGAAGGTGGGAGTGCCGTCGGTGCCGAAAATAAGTTAGTAATAGATTTAGTAGAACTAATTGTTTCCCAAATCCTGTTGTCTGTTTCCCCGTTTGGAGCTCTTGGACTTGAGATGGAATAGAGTGTAGCAAATGGAAGACGTCTGCAGTTTGGCTTTGCATAATAACGTTATTTCTCATGCGTATTTAAGGAGCTTGTACTTGTGCGGAAATCTGGTGGCTTAGAGTACAAGCGGTACTACTAGTTAATTTTAAACAGAAAGTTAAAGTCAATACAACTCGAACAGCAATCAAACCGAGATTAAGAATCTACCATAGACTTCTGAGGCTTTTCAAGCCGATCATCACATTGGTAATAATTCGGTTCCCGCCACTGCTACCGGTACAGGTACCAGTCATATCGACCTCCTTAACGCAGTAGACAACAGTCATTCCGGCGCCGAAGCTATTTTTCTCTAACAAGCCCAGAGTCTTTAAAACAGTTCAGATTGTATGAACACTAACAACAACAATAACATCGACAATACTACTAGTTAACAACAGTCTGGCAAATTCAATATCAAGGTTCCTTCTCCTCCTCATTTCCCCCTGTTATTCGAGTCTTTATTCCTCCCATCCATTCTTTACGACCTCACCCACGATCTAGAGAACGGGGATCTCTTATTAGACGACCTGATTCTCACCATTAGGTAAGATGTGTAGCGTGTGGACGACGTGTTTATGAACCGAATCGGACTGAGTGAGGATATGGACGGGTTTACGAGGTGAAAAGAGAGTTTGATTGCGAATGTGACGTAATATCTGCTGGTGGCACTGGAATACGGGGTTTGGACGTTTAATCGAAGCAGCTTATTAGTGTCAGGTTCAGAGGCAGAGTCATGGGGTGTGGGGGGTTTGAGTGCCAATATAAGTGGGAGTTAAGTGGTGAATACGGTCGTTGGACAAACTGGTTTAATTAATAATTCGGTACCAAATTTGGCAACAATGTCAAGCTCGTCCGGTCTTAATAACCTCGATCCAATGACACTCAATCTATCTAACCCGCTGCTATTCTCAGTAAAAAAGTAATTAGGACTCCACAGCCCAAACTCCCAAATTCAATCAGGAATCGTTTCGCCGAGATCAGGTCCGTCTATAATCCCGAGTTCTCCCGGACCTCATAACAACTATAATTATTACAATTTCTCTTAGGGAAGTTAATCTCCCCGTTAATAATTATATTATACCAATTACCTGAACTAAATGGGGATCTCACCTCAGCCTGGATAGTCTGGTGTCGCTACTCCCTTGTCTGCGACAGCTAACAGCATAAATTAGTAATAAAACATGGCTACTTAAGTGGCGAATAGACTAAATTACTAAACAGGACACGGTAGTAGTAGTACTTCCGATCATTAGAATAATAATTATGCTACTGTTTTCGATTCCCTTCCTCCAATTCGCTAGAGATTTCTAGACGGTTGTCCGGTAAGAGCTGGGCCACATTTCTAAATCAGTCCGAAAATTTTCGAGTTGATTACGAGGGTTATTGGGGAAGTTGGAAAGAATGTAAATAATTCTGAAAGTAACTTAAACAGTTCGAGTCTTTTCGGTGTTGATGTGATCGTGAAGATGTTGTAAGATGCAAATTCAGATGGGTATACAAAGATATTTAAAGATAACGAATGTCTATTGACAAGGGATGGTGAAGGTGGACTTGAGACTTCTTCTGATAAAGAGGAATGTACTGACACTGAGAGACATCAGACCGAAGCCGAGAAAGCGGAAAAGAAAAAAGAAGAAAAGTTGAGAAAAGCCAGAGAGTTTTATCAACTGTAACAATAGTAACAGATGAAAAGTTCATCATAGCCTTAGGCTTAGGGTAATAACGATCATACAGTTGATGATGACGTCGACTTAAAAACTGCAACTCGTAAAATAAGGAAAGAAGGATCTTCTGATGAAAGTCATGAAAACAATGGCGCAAATGACAACGAACCTACAATAGCCGGTGCAGTCGTAGCCACAAACAGGGACGTCGACCTCGCAAACAATATTAACAAATCACAACAACACCAGTTACAAGACTTGAATATTAATAATGATAGCTCATCTTAGTCTAAAAAACTCCTTTCTCAGAATGTGGATCCCTCGTCTGTCCGCGGACGAGTGAAGAAAATGTGGACCCAAGTAACTTAGTCTTAAACTTGTTAAAGTTAAAGTGAAAATAATAATAATAATACCCAGACAGTTTTCACCTCTAAAGACGGCGGTTACTACTGTCCTTCTGGATATTTCAACCCGGAGAAGGAGTTTCTGCCGAGCACAGAAGTAAAGGTTTTGGTCAAGTTTATGCGTGAAGTGCTGATTCCTGAGGTGACTGCGGGGCTGATGGCTGATACTAGCTCGTCGATGAATGTTCAGAATGGTTAGAATCATGGTTAGAGTGTTACATCCAGTCGAGTTAATTCACCCATCAATAGCAGTCGAGTTAATTCACCGATCAATAGCAGTCGAGTTAATTCACCGATTAATAGCAGTCATTCACCTGTTACGAGCCCGCTAACAACGGCGGGAGTTTCAAGTAAACTGATTTCTGCGGCAGTTAGTCATGGGAAGAATGCGGTGAAACTTGGTGCTGAGTTAGTATAGTCAGAGTAAATCATTGTGAAAGATTTTAAAGATTTATCTCAATTCAATTTTTCGAAAGTCTCAAATAATCCTGGCAATGATGTGGTTCTGTTATCTAGTTTTGGCTATCTAGAGGAAGCTCCCGAGCAAAATGTACAAACTCAAACTTCAAAACAGTAATTATAACAGTAAAGCAACTTAATATCAAATGACAATCATGGAAGTCAATATCATAATGTGAATTCAATCCCATCCGATGTCAAACAAGCTCTCTAGGAGTTGTATCACCAAACCGCGACAAAGCCTTCATCTATTGCAGTCTCTGCTACGCACACGTTGATTACCCCGAGTGATGCAAAACGGCGGGTGGCATGCTAGCTTTTGGTTTCCGCGTAAATGTAGAGGTTGAATTAAACACTTTTTTTGTCGGCAAGAGAAGACACGAGTTAACAACACTAGAATGCGATGTCGAATTTAGGTTTAGGGGGTTTAGTGGGGGGAATAATCGGATCATAATTTTTGAATTCAGATTAAACCCTAAGTACAGTGCAATAACAGTCAGTTAATAGTAGTAGTACACCCTCGCCCAAGAAAAAAGCGGTTGGCTCTGGTTATGGCTAGTAGTAAGTTCAATAATCGTCATCGACATCCGGTACTACTACTAAGTCTAGTAATGCTCAACAACAAAGTGCGGCATAAAGTCTTTCATAAGCTGACTTGGTACCAGCTACCCCAGATTATGACCATGTTTGTGACTTGTTACAGCCTTGGATAATGGCGGCGGAGTTTGAACGATCAATGTCTTAGACAGTTTCTGAAAATCAGATTAGTAATGGTTCATAATCAATCTCAAACGGAGGTCCGACTCAATAACAACAACCAAAGTCTACGGTTACCCCTACATCCACAACCGTAACTACTTAATAGGGTCTTATCCATTTACTTTCCCTGATAAACTGCGAATTAACCTCTGCGAACGCCTCTACCCTGCCAATCCTTGGTCCTCCGCTCTGATCTGCGGGGAATCTCCACTGACTGAACGCCGGGATACCCATTCTTGAGAATTAATTGTAGCAGAAAATGGAGGAAGTATAGAGGGTATAAATGGCGATGAATAGAGGACCTGGTCCAAATAATTTGTAATAGTACTAGTAGTTACAGTAGGATCTGCGAAACTAATAGTAGAATCTACCGATGGATCTTAGTTTGATGTCGGCTTTGGGCATCAAAAGCTAGACTTAGTAGTAGAGTTCTAGTAGTGGACCTACTACTGGGAGTGGTATTTCTAACATTAAAGATTAGTAGGAATAACATATGATTTATGTGTCGAAAATGCGGGCATAGCTCACACTAATCCAAAAGGAGATGTAGATACTATCATAAAGATTGTCTACACTGATTACAATAAAGAAAATCAACATGGAGAAAATGAATATGGAAGATATTATTGGAGTTAATAGTACATAGCAGACCTCTAGTAGTGGTGGTGGTGGTGGTGGAAAATCAGGTACTACTAAATAGACTTAATCGAGTCAAAACACTAGTGGAGGTGGTGCAGGTAGCTCAGGTCGTGACGGTGGGCACGCTTAGAGTGGTAATTCATCTACAACTTTATAGTCAGCGTCGTATTAACAACATTCTTTACCGTTATCGTTTGGAAATTGGATTTCCAATAATTGTGCCCCTGGATAGGGCCAGCAACAATATTGTGGGTATTCCGGTGATTTCGGAGTAGTCCTAGTTAAGCTCCTGGTAGGGATAGGGGGGATAGGAGGGTTTTCAAATAATAACAACAAGTCTACGAGTCAAATCAGCGGTGGACCTCTATAACCAAATCATTAATAATATACTCGGTCTTCCACTGCCGCGAGGACCATGGGTCTACCCATCCGTCATATCTCTACCCCAACAGGGCAAATCACCCCCATAATGACGCCCAGAGTGCCGTCTCATGCGCCATCCGGAGTCTCGTAAGTGGGAGTCGTCCCGAGCTATTTAGGGACACAATCCCATGCATTCTATAAATACAACTTAAATAACCTAACTGGTAATTATTTAGAAAATAATTTTAGGGGTGGCGGCAGAACCAATCTAGGCAAGCTGTTTAAACAAATCATAGACAGCAACCACGGATTAAGCAGAGTAGCAGCGGCATTCAATAAACATGAAAAAAGAGTGATGATTTAATAATAGATAGAGATAGCAGCGGCGAATAGTAGGTCTGGAAGCAGATAAACGAGTAAGGAGAGCTGCGCAAATGGTGAAACTGTTAATGGGGGGACTACGCAGTAGACTTAATCATAAGTTTAATAGTAACAGCAAGTTGTTTAACTTTCAACGACGACTATAACTACAACTCAAGTTTAAAGTACTGCTTAAACTTAGTCCTTAAACAATAAATAAAGTCAAGACACAACATGTTTACCACCCGACCGCGATACAACAAACAGGGCCATTAACTCGTCACTGAGCTCGGGATAACCGCCACCCACAAGCCTAACTACGGTGCTGGTACGATAAATTTTGAGATTCCAAAGTCGTAAGGAGTCTAGCTGCAATCTGAACTTGCAGAATTTCAATGTTGGATCCACCATGTCATAGTAGTCAAAATAATTTGGTCTGACTGAAATCGCAAATCTAATTGGGGCTAAAAGTTCTTCACAAACTTTAACTTAAAGTTCCACACAATCCAAAAAGTCATAGACTGGTGGTAGTGCGGGTCCAGGGGCTAACTCAAATCCAGTTCGGTCTCAGACAGTCAACCCTTACAAATGGATAATCACAAACCGTATTTTGTCATAGATAATCGAAAAATTCAGTGAGGTTTTCGTTGCCTAATTTCGCGAAAATATTCGGGCTCTTTTTGTGCACAGTAATTAACAAGGTGTGGGAAGTTCATCTGTCGATAGTGGGCCTAATGGAAATTAAATTAACGCGGGCCAGAGCCAACAACAGTAATCAGGTAGTAACTAAAATAATTTCACTGATTCAGCCGCCTTCCTAGGTCACAGTGCTTCAAGAAGTGGAAACGTTACACCGACAGGGAGTGTGCGAGGCGAAAATCATCATAATATCAATGTAAATACTAGTACCAATATTACTCCCTAAAATAAGCTTGGTTCTCTCTGTGCTCCTATCTCCACTTTTTCTCGTCGTTCCCCACTGAATTCCAAGGAGAAATCCATTCTCGCCGGTGGATAATATTCAGACCAAACCACAGTCATCGGTGTGGACAACTGTGGAACGACCACCACCGCTCATAATAGTAGTACTAACATGTCGCAGACCGTCACCCAATAATAATTCGCTCGTTATGTGACCGAGTCGGATTTTTCGGGGCTGATTGAATCGTCACTGAAATCGGGGATTTCTGCGACACTACCACTGCTGAGCAGCGATCTGGAGCTGGAGGGTATTAAAACTGACAGTGAACTTCAACTGAATTTGTAAGAGAGCATAGAGAAAATGTTTGAGAGGAAAACGTCGATCTACAGATTTATCGTTAGATTGTTACCGGGATTACTGCTGGGTAGTACGACAATCGGGCCACCTTTTCTGGATGTGGGGGAGTATATTGGATTTTTGGAGGATTTAGAAAGGTATTTTTGCTTGAGCGGTAAAGACAAGTTGTTGTATAGCGGAAATTATCTGCAACAACAATTACAGTAACAGAATCCTCAGATGAATAAGACTCAAAATGATCTTCCTCAATTCGGGACCAATACTTCAAGCACAAAAACCGGACTTCCAAATCTGTCAACTCAGCAACAGTCTCACAAACTGTTCAATAATCCCTCCAAGGCTCAGCGACTAAAAGAGCTGTATCTAGAAGAGGCCTGTGATTTTTCCAGTCTGAAACGCGTGTTTTTCCAGTGTTTGGTGCCACATATAAAGTATTTAGATTTAGGTGACGGTAAATTGGGGAGAATGACGACAACAAGGAATATCGGAGTCAGAGAGAGACCCGGTTCAAATTATCTGACTCAGTAGACTAGTCTAGGAATACAGTAACAATGACATTTAGATAATTCGGGGAACATTAACAAACTACAATAATTAACTCCCTGATATCTCTTCCACTCGCTTCGCCGCTTGAATCTGTCTAACAACGGGATACTTGGGAGGAAACAAAAAAAAAATTCAAAAAAAAAATTCGCAAATAATTTCCTTCCCTTTTCGAATTCTCCTCTCTTTTCCGTGGTGGAGTTGAACGTGGAAAGATGTCAGTTGAAATCTCTTGATTTTCTTCCTTTTTATTTCCCAAATCTGCGGAGACTGGACGCCGGTAGAAACCCGGGAATAAAAGAAATGCCGAGGTTTGGACTCTTTGGAGTCTGTCACTTAGATAATCATAAAAACTAAAAGTAGTAATAAGGCTCTTCATAACAGTAACTTTAAGGTTAGCTGAGACTCACCCAACTTTCCCTGGAGGACAACTCGCTGGAGTCACTGGAAAACATCGGGTTTAATTTCGCCCAAACTCTGATCGAGCTGTATGTGAGCCACAATCGAATAGGGGAATTGAGGTCGGTGCTGGCATTGAAGAATTGTACGAAACTTCTTGTTTTGGATTTAACAGGGAATCCATTGTGCTACTAGTGTAATGCTGGGGACATTGACAATAGTACTACTACTACTGTGAATCAGGGCCAGGCTAATCAGAGTCAGACTTAATAAAGTGAAATTCAATAATCTGAAAGTCTAGGACCTGGACCTGGACCATAGTCTAGTAGTACAACTCTCATCCCCACTCTGAAAGATTTACGGATAGGTTTTCCGCAACACATTAGTACATCGAATTCTTCTTTTAGTGATAATTATTATCGTAGTTATACCATTTGACATCTTAGTTGTGCCTCTTGGTCGGGGACTCGAAGTTCTTCGAATAATTTAGGTACTAATAGTTCTCTTTAATAAATTTAATTTCAGCGTTTGTTGAAGGTCTTAGATGGTCGTCCGATTTCCTGTCAGGAATTAGCCCGTGCCAGAGACCGTTTCTCGGGCAAGTTGAGCATGGAATTATTAGAATTGAAATTAGGACCAAACTTGAACAATAACAGTACAGTTAGTAATAGTAGCACATCATGAAATTCCATTCGTCAGGTTAATCTCGCTGGCTTGAAACTAAGAGATTTGGGACAAAATCTCATTCAGGACGATACTTTTCCTAATTTACAGGAATTGATTCTTGATGAGAATCTTAGTTTAACTAACTTGAATCGTATTGGACCTTGTGTGAAACTGGTGATATTAAAATGTAGTAAAACAAAGATAAACTGCATAAGCAAATTGGGTCCACCACTAAGTCCAGAGTTACCCGTGTAACAATAAGAAAAAGGTTGTGGCATACACGCTTCGCATCAGCTCTAGGTTCTGGAATTAAAAAACAACGGCATTTCGGATTTGACTCATTTTAAACGTTTTCCTTTTCTCTCACAGCGTTTGCGTTACTTGAATTTGACGGGCAACGAAATAAATACCTTAAATCTCTAGCAATTTAATTCCGGTAAATTTGGGATGAGCAATATAGGGGGGGTGATGACATCTGACAACAATATTAATAGTAATACCGTAACTGGTCCAGGTCCGCTGTTATAGCTGGCTAACCTTCGGGAACTGATTCTGGACAAGAATAAGATACGTCACATAGAGGAAGATGACCTCTCTGGTTTGAGAAATCTGCGAGAGTTAAGGTTGGAGGACAATGCTATTCGCACGTTTCGATGGAACAGTGGGAATGGTGGTGGTGGTTTTCCTCCGAAATTAAAAACAATTTTGCTTGGAAATAATCGGATCAACGATGTAGGAAGTGACTTTGGATGAGTCAATGTTACTAATAATACTCATGGTGATTCGAGTAGTATATCTCCAAAACGAAATTCTATCGGAAGTTTCATAACCAACAGCGATGGTCATCATCGCAATAGTTTAAGCTCGGGTGTAGTTGGTGCAGCTTCCAGTCTACAGTCAAGTCTTGGGCCCATAAATAATTCAAGTTTAGTATCATCGCAATCGAATCAGAATAATTCTGATTCTACTGCTGCTAATAATAATAATTCAGTCCAGACAGCTGCCCATTCTATCCTTCAACTGTCTTTCGCGAACAACCCGTGCACAAGAAAAGCCCGTTACAAACAGAGTCTCCTGTCTCGTTTCGTGAAACTGAGGATTTTAGACCGGGAACTTATAGAGGATAGCGAAAGACCTAGTAATCTAAATGAGAATGGACCTGGCATTGGAATGCTTGGCTCAACCGGAGAAGGAGGGCATAATTGGAGTAGTCCCGGGGGTGGTGGTGGGTTTAGGACATCGTCGAATTCCGGGAATGGGACTGTGTTTACGATGAAACCGCCAAGTATTGGTTCAAATCTGAGTTAATCTCAGAGTCAGGCTTAAAGTTAATATAATAATCATTTGGGGGGTCCTTTGGGGCTAAATCCTAGTGGAGTAATACCTTTTGGTAGCCAAGCTGCAAGTTAGGGGGGCGGGTCTAGTAGTAGTTCTAACTACGTTCACGGTACAAATAGTAATTACATGAGTAGTAAGGATGTACCAAGACGAGTGAGTGAAACAATCATGAGTAATTTGATGTCAAATAAAACTGGACCTGGACCAAATGAGATGTCAAATCAAAATCTTCCTCCAAGTACTACTACTACTAACTTTGGCGCGGCCGGCGGCCCACAAAACACTGGTCCACCAACTAGTAATACCAGTGTAACCAGTTTTCCTCCGCTCCCTTAGAGTCTAGTTCATCCCCCGCCCGGTCCTCAAGACTTCAACAGCTTCCTAAATTCCTTTGCTTTAGGACTCAATTTAGTGTAACCTGGTCCGCTACCACCACCACCGTCGGGACCAGGTGGACCAAGTCTGGGCCCAGGACCATATTAGACTGGTAACTTGTCAATAGTACCTGGAATGACATTGGGCCCAGGCCCACTGGGTCCACCAATACCTCCTCCAATGAATCTGATGCCAAATTTTATGCCAGGTCCACCTGGTCCAGGTGGACCAACTGTGGGCCCACCTGGTCCACCACCTCCGCTTGGCCCAGGTCCACCACTGCTGCCAATTAATATGGCAGGACCTGGTCCACAGTTTGGTGCACCTCCGGGAGCACTGGGTGGACCTTCGGGACCTCCACACTTTCTTCAGAATAATTATAATAATATGCCGTTTCCAGGTCCACCTGGAATGTCAGGTTCAACTAATAGTAGTACAGTCAACAACAGTTACACAGGCAACACAACTGTGACCACCACTGGTGGAATCTCCAGTACTACTACTACTATTACTGATACAACAAGATTGTCATCGGGTGCGCTGACTGTGGTGTCGCCGTATGTAAAATCGAGGGTGTCAAGTCAGAAAAAAAAACAGAATAATGCTGGCAGTGGTGGTGGTGGATCCGAGTAAATGTAAGTTTTGCCAGTACTGATATTATGTAAATTATAGTGAAAGTTGATACAGTGAAAGTTAAACTTCATATACTGCTGCAAAGTTTAAACGAGTTCCTATAGTTCAAGTATTTTAAAGTTCTAAACAGTTTGTATAAGAATATGATTTTTTTTTGGGTACTATTGATATGGTAAGATTTCTGCGATTTGTTTGGTTAGTAACTATGTTTAGAATTTAGGCAACAAATTTTGCAATTGACCTCAGACTTTTACAACTGCTAGCAAAAGTCTAGTATGGTACCGACTCTATGAAAAAAGGACCGTGACTGTATAAATAATTTGAAAAGATTAAAGCTTGACAGATTTTGGCATAATTGATTGTACAACATTAACATATAACGTATCATTCAGGATACGTCGTCCTTATGTACGCTAATCTTGCAGTGTGTTCAGGAAACCATTTATCCAATATGCGTTTTTACTCCGTTCCTTGTTCAAAATTTTTGTAACTACCTCGTCTTTTTGAGGCCCAAAAGTATTATACCAAGCAAAAATATTTTGATCGCAATCTCAATGCTAAATTAAAGATATTAGGTATTAGGCAGTGAATCTTAGACTTATTCAATTCCTTGTCTAAGTGTGCTTTGTTAATTATTAGAATTTGATACTGTATTCTAATCATGCCTTCAACAACTAAAAAAAATGTGCCTCTCAAACAACCGAGACTGACGAGTACCAGCAATGTGAAGAAAAGTGTCACTGTGGCCGCTACTTCTAGTAGTAGCACAACTGTAGTCCGAACTAAGACTTCCGTGAAAAAATCTGATGCCAAGACTTCTCTGAAAACTGTAACTACTACGGCAGCAAAACAAAAACCGTTACCCAACACCACAAATTTTAAAGGCAAAAAATCTGAATCATTGAATCAGAAGAATGATATTAATTTCGATCCTGAGTCTCTCGTCCGTCCTCTTCTCCTCTGATTCCTGAAAAACCGTCGCTCCCTCCCCTGACGCGCCAAAGAGTTCGTTGGCGACGCGTACGCCGTACTCGTTTCCGAAGTCATGCTGCAGCAAACCCGCGTGACGACGGTGATTCCTTATTGGGAACGCTGGATAAATAGATGAAAAAACGTGGAAGAACTGGCTGGTCCAGGAGTGGATGGAAATTTATGTCATAATAATAATTGTTAGCCATCTGACGAGGCTAGTATTCTGGAGATGTGGAGCGGACTGGGATACTATCGTCGGGGACGGAATCTGAAGAAGGCAGCGGATATGATAGTGTCTGGAGAAATAAATTAAGAATTTAACGACGTCGTCGTCGTTGGTAATAATAAATCTGATTCAAAATTGGCTACTGTACAGTAGACTTAGCAATATAAAATGCCTGCTACTCGCGACGCCCTACAGAAACTGCCTGGAGTCGGAAAATACACCGCATCAGCCATTGCCAGTATATGTTACGGTGAAAAAGTAGGGGTGGTTGACGGGAATGTAGCCCGCGTTCTGCACCGAGTGTTTGCAGTCCCCGGAGACTGCAACGCGTCGGATTCGAATAGCAATTGGCTGTGGACGGTGATGGATCGCTGCTGTCAAGTCGATGAAAAAAAGGTGGGGGAATGGGGGGAAGTGCAAGATAGAATAAAAGAAGAGTTATAATTATAGTCAGATAATTCTGACGCTTAGTCTAGTTACAGAACAACTGTTACTGGTACTAGTGTAACTGGGAAATAATAATTTCGGAAAAGTCACAGTGTATTACTCGACCTCGAGGATTGCATTCCTCCGCTAAAAGGAATCCCCTCTGCTTTCAATCAAGGCATAATGGAGCTTGGCGCCTTGGTCTGTCTCCCCGACAATCCAAATTGCTCTCAGTGTCCTTTCGGAATCGCAAACGTGTGTGAGGCAAAGAAAAAATATACTAACAAATTTGACAAGAATAAATTTAATAATTTAATTTTCAACACAGATTCAGAATTATTAGGCAATACCTACGGGCGAAGGGCGAAGAAAAAGGAAGTACCGACAAAGGAACTAAACGTGTTTATACCGATAATTATTGAGAAGTCTAAGTCTAAGATTGGTGCGAAGTAGTCGGTGAAAACTGTGGACAGTCTTATCGACAAGATTGGTATGGTCAAGGAGCCAGATTCTGGTGGTCTACTCGGTGGACAATATCGTTTTCCTTATTGCGAGGAAGTTGCTGGGGTATTTAACATAGCATCAAAAAAATCTAGTAGTAGTAGTATGAAGTCTAGTTCAACTTCAACTTCTTCTGGTACTAGTGGTACTACTACTAAGTTCTCTCCCAGTGCCACAAGAATTGGTCACGTGAAACATCAATTCAGCAGTCAAACCCACGAGTACGAAGTCTATCTTATACTAGATCCAGGAGATACAGAAACTATAAGTAGACTTCAGATCAAATGGTTCAACTTGAACGATTTCCATAGAAATCTAGTCAGTTCTGGTCAGAAAAAGTTATGGGAGACAGCCAAGAAATGGATAGAAAAAGATGGTTCAAAAAAAGAAACTGCGTGCTCAGCAGTTCCGAAACTTGACGCATTTGGGCTGGTCAAGAAAAAGTCGAAATGAAATTGTCTATTAGTCGATTATTGCATAAAGAATCAGACGCAAAAATTTAGAAATTTCTATTTGCATAGTGATTTACTTAATTGAATTTTGTTTTTGGACCTCTTCAGTTCATCTGAAAAATTTTGTGTGTGCAATCTCTGCAAACTGCTACTCTCCCATTGAAAATTCTAGTCTATTAAGGATACTCAATGAATTGGTTGTACTAACGTGTTGAAATTAATTTCTTGCCGACGCTGAAGAAATTTTAAATTAAGTATACGAAAAAGTGCACTATATTTTTTTGCCAAACTTTCAATCCATTTGAATTCAGGATAAGCGTGAGTAGTACTAATTAGTAATTTAATAATAAAATTATTAATATTCTAAATCATTACAGACATTCATTATCATCTGATTACATTCATATATCTTAAGTGATGTCTTCGTCTTCAAGTTCTGAAAGAAAACTAGTTTCCAATTCCAGTATTCGTTCTTCAGTTTGGTCCGAACTGTACAAAGATAGCTTGTTAGACTCCCCCGCCCTAGAAACTGTCGGGTTTAGGGTCTACGATGGGGGGTTTAAGGACGCTGACGCAGAGGACGGTGACGACGTTGAATCTACTATGGACGCCTATTTTCAGTCGCTACTGGACGATATTTTACAGGAGCTTCGAGGAGGGGATAAGAATATAAATGTGGCAGGTGAAAAAAGCGGTATGATAACTTATAATCAATCTCATGTACGCGAGGCAATAACAGGGATGAATCAAAGCTCCAGTATTAGTGGTAGTATAAATAGTAATTACAATGGTAATATTGGACCTACAAAAGCAATGATTCAAGAAATAAACGCACAACCATTAAAATGAATTTTTCAAAAATTTGATTTATTGGTAGACTATAGTTTTTGTCCAATTTTAGTGGTAGTAAGTAGTCTTTCCAGAACAATCAGAATCATACAGGGAACTTACACAGTTTCACCTCGTTTTAAGTTTCTTAACGACGTTCTTCTTTTCATATTTAAATTCAAAGAGAGATCTTAATCACTCGTTCACTCGTTCACATATTCTCAGGGAAAAGAAATGAATCCTGAGACTGTACATTAATTGTCTACCAAGTTGCAACGAATATTAATACATTGACTCCTACTAAGTTTACGTTTACTTACAAATTACAAAGTCATTGTCAAGACTTGTGGCACTGGATCAGTTACAAATTTAGAATTTTCACTCCACATTAAACCCAAAAAGTCACCAGGAAGCGTATATTACCCAAATAATTAAAGAAGAAGCAGTAACTGTTGTGTGAATTTTGAATAAATTGAAAAATAATTGAAAAGACTATTTAGTTACTTCAGACTGAGACATAAGAAAGAAATTGAATAATAGTCATGTCATCTGCACCACAAAACTATAATTCAAGTTATAGTACTAATAACAAAAATAATAGTACGTGTAACAAGGGTGGTAACGGTTACAAGGGTAACTACAGTACTAACAAGGGTACTAGCAAAGGTTACAACAACAACAATTTCAAGGGCAATTATAGATTTAATCATAATGAGTGGTCCCGATCTGATTCAACTGTAACAATTTTGCCCCTACCACTTGAGCAACCTCCTGGACCGAATCAATTTGATTTAAACATTCAGAATCAGTCTAATCACAATGTAAACTTGGCACAACAACAACAACAACCGCCCTCTTCAAATGGTCCAGGACCCCACAATCAACCAAATAATTTCCTAAACAACAACCATAACAATAACAACAATCAACAGTTGGTGTTCCTCAACAACAACCCAAGTAACACTGTAATCCAGAGTCAGACCAACAACAACAACAATAACAACAATCATGTGAATCAGAATAATCAAAATAACAATCATGTGAATCAGAATAATCAAAATAACAATACTACTACGACTGCAAATGCTTTTGTCCCCAATTTTTCAATGATGTCAATGATTCAGAATCCGAGTCATGTCCAAGTAACAGGGCACCCAGCTGCACAAATGGTTATGCCAATGGGTACTACTGAAGCTCATCAGATGTTGACACTAGCACCAGTGGGATCATTGACATTGACATCAAATGGGAATATTAATGGGAATAATAATATGATTGCAAATACTAATAATATGATTGCAAATAATAATATGATGGGTACTATAGTGCCAGGCATGATTGGAATTCAAACATTGAATGCGGGTGGGGGGAATATGAGTCCAGTGTTAATGTCCACTGAAGGTCTTAATACTCATCAGAATTTAACTTCTTATCAGGTAAGTTCTAATATGAACGGTTTTCATCAGCAATTCAATAGTAATCAATGTGGAACCCTAAATTACGTTGGTCAGACAAATTATAATAGTCCGACCCATCATCATGAACATGCCAGTGGATTCAAAGGTCATCATCATCAGGGTATTAAGCATAATAAATTTAATTCTAAGAATAAAAATAATAATTCTAATTCCCCTGACCGTCGTTACGGGTCCGGCGCCCTTGGATCTACTACTACAAATCAGCCTTCCATCCAGGTTTATGAATACAAGGGCAATTGTCAGTCTACTACTAGTAGTAGTCATTCTCCGAATCACCAGTCTACTTCCACCGTTGGTGACTCTGGTCAGACAGTAACTGAAGCGCAAACTGGATCCGCCACCGGTGCTGAGGATAAATTAAAAGTGGCTCACACCAAACGCGACCGTTTTGTCGTGCGTTGTCTCGAAACTGGCGCCGAAGAAGAGGTGATTACTTCCCAGAAATATCTCGCTACAATCCGTGTAGGAATCCCCCACAGACACAAATTCGGTGTGGCGAAACGTATTATCGGTCCCAATGGGTGCAACATGAAGTTGATCGCCACCATGGTCCAGAAAGGTGGTGCGAAAATCCGTCTGAGGGGTGAGGGATTTCAAGATAAAGATATGCATACACCTTTACAATTGAATATAAGTAGTCATACAGCGAGTGGATATATTCTGAGTAAATATTTGTTGATGAAACTGATGAAACAAATTCATGTGAACTTCGCGGAATGGAATGGATGGAATTCAAATCTAAATAATAACGGCGGTGGTAACGGTAATTACGGTACTAAAAATCTGAGTGTTGTAACAACAGCGGCACGGTTGAGCGAACACCCAATGAACCCGGTTTTTCCAGAAGGATATGAAGCGAATTTTCTGAGAAAGTTTAGAGTGAATCAAAGGACCACGCACGAGTCTAGTAGTAGTTCTAGTTCGGCATCCGGATCGGAATCTGAGAATCAGATGAATATTAATAATTCGGAAGCACAAGCTAATATTAAGGCTGGTACTAAGAAGAAGAAGAAAAATACTAAAAGTGGTGGTACAAGTTCGTCCGATTCAGATCAAAATAGTAGTAGTAATGAGAAAGCTAGTACTAAATCGGGACTCAATGAGTTAGACCATTTGGTTTTCACCACAGCGATTCAGCACTCCAATATAGTCGACTCAAATATTAAACTTATTGATGGGAACAGTTCAAATACTATTAATAGTAGTAGTAATCCCAATACACCTACTAATAAGTTCCAATACAGTCCGAAAAACCGGAGAACAAATCCTGAATCAGCCAGTACCATAGTACCTGAGCCCCTACTAGTTACAAACAATGCCAATACTACTGCACTCAATGACAATCATAATGCTAAAAAGTTAAATGACAACCTAGTAAGTACTACTAGTATTACTAACAACAACACCATCACCACAACTACTACTACGGACCTTTATTGGACCAGACTGCCCACCCTTCTCCTAGACGTGACCTCTCAAACTGTGTGCACACACCAAATGGTGAGTCCATTGGTCAAAGAGTATATAAACAAACTACTTGTGGTCACAGTCCAAGAGGAACCTTCGACAACTACAGTACTTGAAACTGTGGTTCTATCGGACTCTAAGAGAGTGAACTCAGAATCTAAGCCCTTAAATAACGAGGGGGCTGAGAGCACGGAGGATGATGAGGATCATTTAAATCTGATTTCGTCTTCGAGCTCGAGTGCGGCGAGTGGGAGTGAAGTTATATGCGGGGATCAAAATTTGGGTAATAATATGGTGACAGTTTAAGTAGACTTAGAATCATATTAAATAGCTGAATATATAAAATGGGGAGGGGTAATTTAAACTTAAAAGTTAAGCTTACTAGTTCTGAAAAATTTTGAAAAATTGATTTGAATGTTTTTATAGTAGTATCGAGTATCATCAGAAATTTCTGATTCACTGACCTATTGACTGAAGAATTTAAGAATTAAAAGTAAGAATTTTATTGAATTATTTATGATCGATTTAAAAACGTTGATGCTAGATTAGATTAGATTTTTATGAAATGAAGATAATTAGTTTCTTGCAAATTGAAGATATACTTATGATTTAGTGATATGTGTCTTACAGTAGTTACATACGGTCTTACATTAAGACTTTAAAGATTATCGTATTATTTGGAATTCTAGCCTAATTTATTAATTCACGAAGAACGTTTATTTTTTAGTTTAAACTTAAAGCAGTTACTACAAATCTTTGAAATCTTTGTTTAATTTTGATGATTGATTGCGGTAATACCGAGACTTTGAAATACATCATCGTGAATTGAAAGATTCCAGTGTGTTATTTTGAGCCCAGACAATTGCCAAAACCGATCTAATTTGAAAAAAAAAAATCGAGAAAAATGCTATTTGTTGTTGTACTTTTTTTCTCTATCAAAATCTTCGAAAATCTGTGCAATCCAAGACTGTATACCTAATAATAAATATTTTCTGTGACTCTCAGGTCCATTCTAATACTAAAATTTAAAAATTTAATACATACTAGTACTCAGTCTATTACTACTTCTACAAGAATGACCTCCGCGAATCGTGAGCCCCCTGTCCTAACCCCCGCCCAAGCCGAAGAAGCTCTTAACGCTATTTACGCGCGTTTCACTCTTCCCGAAAACCGGTTAAAGCTGACCAATTTGGTGGAGGAGTGCAATAAGGCCGAGAATCCGTTGGTGGCCAAGATGACGAAGTTTCCGCCGTTGGTAACATCATTGTTATCAGATTTGATGGAGGGATACGGCTTTGATCCGGAGAAAGAAATAATGGCGGGGATTACACAGATACAATTACATGCAGCGAAAAACGCAGGAATGCAAGGGAAAGTAGGGATTTTGATGCAGGCGTTCATGGGAAATATACCCGCAGAAGAAGGGATGGAAGAAGCAGAAGAATGTGATTGATTAGTAATTACAGCTTCTGTTTTGAATAATTAATATTGTCAATTTGAATCTGACTTCTATAATAGTCTATTAACACTAGATTGTAGCAACTCTTAATATTTTGCATGTAGTAGTACAAACTGTACTAGACATACCTTGTTTAATAAACCGTCCTTGAACTGTAGAAGAAAAATTGGTAATAGCAGCCAATGGCAATCAATATAGACCGAGACTGACCATATGTATCATTGTCAAAAAAGTCTTTTTTTGAAGTTGACAAATTTTTTTGGCTGTAAAAGTCAAAAGTCAAGATTCAAAAAAAAGTCCTAATCCGTTGAGCTACATTCCAGATGGTGTTCTAGCAAGTTAATGTCACTGTTTCTCGAGGCTGGTCTTTAACACCAACTGATAAGATAGTTCAGACAGTTGCCAGGTTCAGAAGGCTAGGCTGGATTGACTTTGATGATCCGCTTTTCAGGGCTGCGGTCTCGTCGGATTACTAGGGTACATACTATATTATTTCTACTAGTAGTATGTTACAGCAACATTCCCATCCTTGGGAAGGTGTCTGTAGATGTCGTTGTTGTTGCCCCACGTTTCTTTTTTGGTTTTTTTCTCGCGCCTCTTCGCTGTGTCTCCGGGCATGGTCCAAGGAGATAGCTCCTCCGAAAGAACGTGTCCGTCACGCAGCGACCTGCCATCTCTGGACTGTTCAAAGCAGGAAAGAGATGTTACGCGCTAGTGTGACAACAACCTCCCAAGGTTCGTGTTCTGCCGCGATGCTCTCGCCTATACAGTGTGCGGAGAATTTAAATACAATACTCGTAGTATTCATGAAAAAATGATAATCGGAATTGGATTTGTCTATGGTTACATATATAGTTAGAACTTAACGTTAAGGACTTAAACAAAAATTACATTAAGTCTGTGAGAAATCAACTTTGGATTTTCTAAAAAAAATGATTAGAACTACATCCATTCAAAGAGGTCCTGTAGAACCCTATGGGAAAGCTAAATGTCGTTTTTTTTTAAAAAAAAAAACACTCGTTCTCGTTCTGTTAGGTCGTTTTGAAAAAAAACTCACTGATCAAAAATATAAGACTAAGATGAGTTGGAATTTCAGGAAGATAAGTTTTATCCATAACTTTATTAACATTCTTACGACTTTATTATTATCGGACGTGAAGACCTTTAGTAGGTTACGTCCCTTCAGAGAGTTGTACTAACTATTCACCCAGTGACCCGTGGAGGCGTTTTTGGCACATTTGAACTTTGCAATTTTTTTGATCGCTGAATACTGATTTTTATTTGGTGTATCAATTAAAAATGATTTTTATTTGGGTTTTTGAAAAATAGAAAAATTATCTTCTTATATTTTTTATATAAGTTTAGCATGAATTTTTAATGCAACTTGCAAGTGTATTACTTGCTACTTTTTTTCATTTTTCGATTCGGATATCTGGATGGCTTAGCGGTGGAGCTACTGCTGTGATCCTGAATGTGAGAGGTCGGCGAGTTCGAAGCCGAGTCATGAAATTTTAGTTTTTTAATATAAAAATGTTAATTCTCTGGACTTAAGCATTCACGGTTTTAGATGTAAAACATTCTTTTTTCAGATTTGAAACTGTACCCTTTTCGGCCTAAAAAGTTTATAAAACGTCCATGGTTCTAAATTGAAACTGCGTACCTTTTTAGATTTGAAACTGGACCCTTTCCGGCCTAAAAAGTTACAACGTCCATGTTTTTAAATTAAACTCTGTATCTTTTTAGATTTGAGACTGTGCTCTTTCCGGCCTAAAAAGTCAAAACGTCCTTGTTTTTAGATTGAAACTGTGTACCTATTTGGGTTTTAAAATTAAGTTTTTCGTTTCTTCTTTTTTTCTATCGTGGCGGTCTTTACGACCGCCCCTAAACCTACTTGAGTTCGGTTGTAAGTGATATTCCGTTGTATGATATTTTCGAAATTTCATTTTTGCCTCCTCAAAAACTAATCCGCATCTCTACCCCCCATTAAATGAAATATGATATTAAAATATACGTTACTTTTTTTATCGATTCTGAATATATCGTGATGTCAATGTGATATGGAATTACTATACTATGATTACGATTGATTTCAATTCATGGGTGTAGTTTTCGCTAGGCTTTTTGCCATACTCTTCAGCTAGGCTTTTTGCCATACTCTTCAGCTAGGCTTTTTGCCATACTCTTCAGCTAGACTCTCCGCCATACAACCAAAAACTAATAATCAACACAAAGAATAAATTCAATAAATAAAAAAGAATAACTATCCTAAAGTAACTGTATTTAGTCTAACTAAATCAACGGATTTTTTGATCAAATAATGGTCCAACGACTACGTAACCTCAAAATCTTGGTCTCAGCTGTTAGCGTGAGACTTGGATATTTGGTGCTCCTGCCCATTGAGACACTGTCGCTGAAAGAGAGCGAAAATGCACTGAAGATCACTCCTAATCAGAACACTCAAATGCTGCAATTAAAAGAAGGTGAAGTTGGGACGAAGATCAGTCAGCAGGAGCAAAGCTCGTTTCTTACCCTCAATAAAGCGTCCGCTGTCAGAAGAGGTTACCCGAACATTAAATTAAACTTTAATTAAAGTTACCTAGTAGAGTTTCAGAAAACTTTGCAAAACCTTTTGTGAAATGTCAAGCAACTTTAAATGAACTTTGAATATCTATTAAAAAAGAGAACCTAATTTAAAATTAGACTTCTAAGAAAGGTTTGCAGATTTTCGCAAAGTTTAACGTCGGTTCATAGTTTTGTAGACTTGGGGGGGGGGTTGGAATTCTTTTTTTAAAAATACCTAGTGAGACTCTACTTTTAGCGTGAGTGGTGTTAGGCCTTCAGTGCGTTATATACCACTTTATTAGAGCTTCAGTACGATGACCCTTTGCAAGTAACACATAATCGTGAAACAATGATATGAGACTCCCTCCCGCAGGGAGAAAGGGTAGCTCTGCTCGCCTTGGGAGTCCCGCCGTAGACTTACAACGGGCTTTTCGGCAAAGTCCTTCACAAAACTCATTTTTGGTGGCGTCTGTCTGTCTGTCTGTCCGTCTGTCCGCCGTTCGTGTCCTCCGGGCTGGGTTGTGATTGGTCTAGCAGGGCTGGGTGTGTGGAGTTCCATCTCTCCCAAGAGAGGTCGTTTGGCGTAACGAATTAGATGCCGCGCTTTATTTTTGCGAGACTAGCGTTCATCTGTGGTATTTTTGTTTTCGCAGCTTCAATTATTGTTAAACTTTTCCCCCGCAATCTTTTTTTCAATAGAGAGACAAGGAAAATGCATTTTATCCAACTGACGCTGCACGTCAGTGATGATATGAACCCGTTTCAATATGCGTTGTAGGTGCGGGCAATAATAAGAACGAGATACCATTTAGATTCTTGACACATATGTCATAACGATCCGTATGGGTTTTTAGCTGTCTTGACGTTTTCTAAACGGGAATGTTACCTCGCGGTTCGCGAAATAGCGGCTTTCTAAAATTCAAGAGCATTTAAGTTTAACTTTCTCGAACTCTCAAAGTAGTTTGATTTAAAATTATGACGGACGAGCGGGAATTATGCGAAATGATAAACGAGAGAAGTATGTCAATCTCGTCTCCCACCTAAAAGAAACTTCTAAGGGATGGGTTGATTTCGTACCAATCGTCATAGGCGCCACTGGGGCGGTCACGAAGGATGTATCAGAGTCTGTGAAAAGACTAGAGGTTGATTTAGACTTAAAGTGGTTACAGAAAATTACAGCTGTTTCCACTGTAAATATTTTTAGGCAATTATTGTGATTAAATTACTGATGTTCTTCAAATTGAGATGGGGTGGTTTTAAGAGTTCATACGAAGAATTACGAATGAATAATTACGAATAAATAATTACCTACTTACATTTTCTCTTAATTCCCTTACCTGACGTTCTATGTCGGTGGGAGTTTTGTATTCTTGGTAGATTACCGCCCTTTCTCTGGAGCGGTAACTACCTGACGCAATAGCTGAATATATATATCCCAACTGATTCCCATAATTACTGCAAATTTTAATCATCAAAAACGACTTCAGTTTGTATTTGAAATTATAACTCTATTAAAATTTATCGAAAACTTTCGGATGATTTTCCGGAGATACTTCTGAAACTTCTCCGGAAACTTTAAGAAACTTGAATTAGTGTCCGGGTAACAGCTGCCGAGACGACTAAAAACATTGCTACTTTTTTTTCTCATTTAAGAAGACCCAGTACTCTTGGAGCGTTTGGTCCATATTATTGTACCTACCTGAACGTAAAAAAAGAATGTCAGCTTAAGACTGACGAGTTTAAAGAGATTTGGGATAATAAAATTCAGGGATTTGAGATTTCTGTAAGTCGTCCTGAGCAGCAAATGTACGCAGCGTTTCACCAGCAGGCGAATACTCCTCGTAAAAAAAAAAAAGCGTTTTATGATGGTTTGACGTGGCATAAATTTCCGCTACATATACCGGAACAGACCCGGCAAAAGGTGACTATGGCCCAAGCTTCTGAAGCGGCAAATTCTTTCTACGGGCAATTTAAGAAGACATTTTGGGGAGTTAGAACCGATTGGTCAGAACAAACATATTTTGGTGCAATGTATAATCTGGCACAAAGGTCAAGTATCACATCTTCAGTTGCTTTCAGTGGATGGGATGACACACGTCAGGCAAAGTTAAAGGACCCAAGTATATCTTCTCAAGAGTGGACGACTTTTAGATATTTAGACACCCTTCGTAGTGAAAACCCAAGTATTCTGATTCATTTTAACCCACGGAGCTCCCCCAAACTCAAGCCATATCAACGTCTTGTGACGATTTATAACAAGTATCCTGAGTATCATGCAGAGGGATTTATGAATATTGAAGTTACGTTTAGTGGTTCTGGTGGTTCTGAATCTGTTGAGTGGTTTGTTGATACAAATGCCGCATGGCAGCCGGGGCTTTCGGTTATGCGCCACCCTAAGAAACTCGCTAGAATCCTCCTCGACTATAATGTATTCATCCAAGAATTGGATTCAGATGAATCAGCGCCTGAAGATTTCTCCAAAATGAATTTTCGTACGGGAGAAGTATTTTCCAACACAGTCCTTTTATTCGCTCATGGAAATCAGGACTCTGTAAAGCCTCAATGGGACGTAGAGTCTATGGCGATAGAAATGTTAAATTTAGGGGGCGCTCCCCGTGCTTTTGCAATTGAGTATCCCAGATACCAAAATATTCCAGGAGAAGGCGCTCATACTCAAGATCCCCCAGATGCGAAAAGCGCGGTTAATGCGGCTCTTGCGGCTTATCAGTATCTTGTGGGAGACTTAGAGCTCTCGTCGGTAAGATCCCATGACGCGCCATGGCCGCCATTCTCGGGAACAATAACAATGGACGATATTATTCTTGTGGGGTATTCCGTCGGAACAGGAGTGATGGGACAATTTGCAAAAAGATTAAAAACTCTCGGTAAGACATATGGAGCAATTGTTTTGTCAAATGGATTCGCTAGTATTTTACGAACTCAAAGTAAAGCCGTTCGCAGACTAGGCAATGTTTTTGGCGGAGATACATTTGATACTAAAACCGCTATAGCGGGCTTCGATGAGGATCGACCTTTTGTTTTGGTTCACGGTATGCGCGATGCAAAAATTTCTGTTACCAATGGATATAAGCTTTTTCAAGAAGCTCATACACGACTGAGGCATGTCGCCGCATTTTTGGGAAACTATGGACATGACACCTCTGAAAATGACAGCAGTGTTTCTTTTTCAATAGACTCACCACATCAAGAGCTCCATGTTCATCTCCACGAAGTCATCAGCGCTTTGAGCCGCATTTTAAATAGGAGAAATTCGGCCCTTAGAAATGCAATAAGGGAGCCAGCGAATTCTGGACACTCCATAGCATTCCCAGGGTCTGACTCTTCTTTCATTAATTTTTTTCTTAAGGAGGAAGAAAATGCCATAGAACTAGCGGGACGCATGCAGTCAGAGAGTGTTAATTATTTTACATTTAATGGAGTATGGCGTCCCAGTCAAATTCTTCCGAAAATCGGACGATACGTCTTTATTCTACAACAGAAAGAGCAACTGTTATCAGAAGAAATTCAAAGGCATAAGAAAGATTCCAAAGAAGAATCAGAAGAAATCAAGTCTGTTATCAAGATGCATTTGACTCTGAAACCCTGGGTTGACATCTTGTTCCTAAATTATTTCGGAGTTTTAAATCGCTTCAAGAAGGATTACGCAAAGTCTTCTGGAGACCGCTTTATATTTGAGATGCTCTCTAAAGACACACCGAAAGTTGAAAGGATGATGAACGTAAGAGAACTCGAATTTGGATCAAAGCAGGAAGAAGCTTTAGAAAGAGTTTTTGAACGCCTTGGTCTAGAGGATGAGGTATCCATATCCAGTGGTATGGATCTCGCTTCGTACCAAGAAGTAGATGTGGGAGAACTCTTAGCTCTTGATTTAGTATCCACAGTAGATTCTGAGAATCTCGCTTCGTACAAGCCAAGACATGTAGAAATAACTCTTAAGGAATTAGCGCAAGAGGAATTAGATTTGACAAGCAGCATATCCACAAGAAACCAATATATTGCCGCGGTTATAGCAGATCCTTTAATATCAACCACTGCAACCGTGGGGGACAAAGATTTAACTGTGGAACCACTTCCAGGATCAGTGGCAGTCAGACATCGTGCCAAAGTGTTGTTGCCATTCCACGACGCAGAAGAAGGAGCCGCGAGCGAGGGGTCCCTGTCAGCCGAAGCGTTCAAGCCACTCGAAGCGCCCCGGCCATCCGAAGCGTCCAAAACGGTGTCGCTAAGCGGCATCGATTTACCACCTTTTGCGGCAGGTGACACAAAGGCCGCAGCCCACTCTTCTCTGAGAACCGAAGCGTCCCCGTCACCCGCACCGTCCCCGCCAGCCGAAGCGCCCCCGCCAGTCGCAACGCCCCCGGCGCCACCCGAACCACCCCTGCCAGCCGTAGCGCCCCTGCCACCCGCACCGTCCCCGCAAGTCTCATCTTCATCTTTCCTATCAAAAGGAAGCCACGTTAAGGCTGTCAATAAAAGCCACGTTAAGGCTGTCAATAAACCTTCTTCTTGGTGGTCTTCTTGGTGGATTGAGCGACCAGTCAGATTCGAGCTTCCGTAGACTCAGTCTATGTACAATCTGGGCTTTTGTCCTCAGTCTCGCAAATTTAGAACTGGGCCCTGGCAGTATTAGATTTATTTTTCACAAAAACGTACTTGCTTGGTAGCTCTAACTGTTGAATTGGACATTATTCCCTGTTAACCCTTACGAGGTTTACTCTTGTATGTTTTTTTTTGTGACACAAAGAGCTAAACTGTTCTAACTTCTTTTTTGGTAGAGCTAATTATTTTTTAGCCTAGCTTTGATTGGTGACGGCGACGTCAGTGGGATTCAGATAAATTAGATGCACGAACGTGGTTTCCACTCTCTTTGTCTAGGTGGACCGGATGCATGCCCGATCACCCCACCCTTGCCTTTTCAATTTAATATATTGTGTCACGTTTCGAAGTTCAATCTTTTAGCCTGCGGAATTTCAGTTTACGTAAGTTACTGATTTTCACTGATTTTTCATTTTGCCAACGCATGCGTAGCATTTCTCATGAGGCGTATGTTTTGAAACATTTGGATATCAGTGTACCTCGTTTCGAAGTTCAAGCCACCTTTAAACTAGTTCTGACATCTACCTGAATCAAGGTGTCCTCGCACCCTGAGATATATAAACTCATGCGGGGTGGGAACAACCCGGCTCATGCGAGTCCTTATAGTTCCCCAAGGATTTTTTCTTCTATTATATACCTTCAAATATACTAGTAGTAAGTAGTAGTAGTTGTACTAGCCATTCAATTTCAAACGGCGTCGGCGTCGGTAATAGTATCTGGATTCTGGAGCCTGGGCTGTTAGTTTTAAATTTTTTTTTTAAGACTATCCCTGCTTGAATTTATTGTTTTTATAAATTTTATTATGCTTTTATAGGAGCACTAGAAGAAGATGTCGTCTAAATCTGTATAAAGCTAAAGGAGGTGCGAGGGGGAGCTGAATTTAGTATGGGTATTGCTACCAGGTGGATGAGTTTCACTGCCTTCATTCAATTTTCTCTCCAAAAAAGATATCGTCCTTGTACTTTGTCTTTTGTCGTGTTGGAGTAGAAATTTTTGTGGGTTTCGCTACCAATGAGGCATAGTGCGGGAACCGGAAGATAAGGTAGGCCACGGTGGGGGAGAGTCGAAGTATCTACGGCCTTGTAAAGTTGAGTAAGACACCTTGACGGTAGGTACGCTCTTTTCGTTCGATATTGGTAGGGCTTTCAATGTTCTAGATAGTAGCTGGAATTATCTCTTTTCATTCGATTTAGAGTATGATTTTCATTCTATACGGTAGCTGGAAACGCTAACTGTAGGTCCTACATGATCGAGCGAGTTATCCTGCTAAGGAGGGATTCGGGTCGAGGATGAGGTGGTAGCATCGAGACTCGTGTGTCGTCCAATTCTCATCTTTTAATGTTTTATTCAAGACACCCTCTTTAAGGGCTGTTTTGGGTAGAATCTGTAAGTGCTTCTGTTGTTGGTTTTACCTGCCACCGCTTTTGGTTTTACTAGTCGCACTGTGGGGATGATGCTTTCGTTCGATAGAAGTAGCTACGTATTAATGTGTTATAATTCAGTTGTGGCAGAAATTTTTCTTTATGATAGGTAAAGCTGTTTTCGTAAGCTCAATTATTATTCAAACCCAAAGCAGTGGTAACAGTTTATTTCAACTAAGGTAATTGTCAAATATTGATAGTCTTTAAGTTTTCACATCGATGGTAATAAATATGGGTTGGTGCTATTGGTTGGTACACCATCAATTTTCTAACTGTGTAATTTTACGTGGTAGAGACCTGGGGTATACTAAATGATATGTGACAGACCATCAATTTATTCACTGTATGATTTGTCGATCTCAGCTTTCTCCTAGAAAGTAAATCTATGTCACGAACTGAGGAAACAAACTAAAATGATTATATTATTATGAACCAGCTTCACCCTGGAAAAGCCTTATTGAGTGTCGGTTTTGCGTTATCAGATGAGATATACTCCTTGAGGTCGCATCGAACTCGTGAGGGTATCTTGTGAGCGTATAGCATTGCGTTGTCATCAAAAGAACAATTAAAAGTACTATTAGAATTTATTTTTTGGCCTTTATTGTTGAGATTTAATGTTTCCCAAGTCCTCGCCCCGCTAAGCCTAGTAGTACTAAAACAAGTAGTACAGTTACTACTACTTAGTACTACTACAGTTACTTAATTTAGTTAGACTAGTAGTTATCCGTCGGCGTCAGTAATAGTATCTGGATTCTGGAGCCTGGGCTGTTAGTTTTAAATTTTTTTTTTAAGACTATCCCTGCTTGAATTTATTGTTTTTATAAATTTTATTATGCTTTTATAGGAGCACTAGAAGAAGATGTCGTCTAAATCTGTATAAAGCTAAAGGAGGTGCGAGGGGGAGCTGAATTTAGTATGGGTATTGCTACCAGGTGGATGAGTTTCACTGCCTTCATTCAATTTTCTCTCCAAAAAAGATATCGTCCTTGTACTTTGTCTTTTGTCGTGTTGGAGTAGAAATTTTTGTGGGTTTCGCTACCAATGAGGCATAGTGCGGGAACCGGAAGAGAAGGTAGGCCACGGTGGGGGAGAGTCGAAGTATCTACGGCCTTGTAAAGTTGAGTAAGACACCTTGACGGTAGGCACGCTCTTTTCGTTCGATATTGGTAGGGCTTTCATTCTAGATAGTAGCTGGAATTATCTCTTTTCATTCGATTTAGTAGCTGGAAACGCTAACTGTAGGTCCTACATGATCGAGCGAGTTATCCTGCTAAGGAGGGATTCGGGTCGAGGTGGTAGCTTTTAGGTGGTTCGATTTTAGGTGGTAGCATCGAGACTCGTGTGTCGTCCAATTCTCATCTTTTAATGTTTTATTCAAGACACCCTCTTTAAGGGCTGTTTTTGGTAGAACCTGTAAGTGCTTCTGTTATTGGTTTTACCTGCCACCGGTGTTGGTTTTACTAGTCGCACTGTGGGGATGATGCTTTCGTTCGATAAAAGTAGCGACGTATTAATGTGTTATAATTCAGTTGTGGCTAAAAAATTTCTTTATGATAGGTAAAGCTGTTTTCGTAAGCTCAATTATTATTCAAACCTAAAGCAGTGGTGACAGTTTATTTCAACTAAGGTCATTGTCAAATGTTCATAGTTTTCAAGTTTTCACATCGATGGTAATAGATATGGGCTGGTGCTATTGGATGATACACCATCAATGTTCTAACTGTGTAATTTTACATGGTAGAGACATGAGGTATACTAAATGATATGTGCCAGACCATCAATTTATTCACTGTATGATTTGTCGATCTCAGCTTTTTCCTAGAAAGTAAATCTATGTCGCGAACTGAGGAAACAAACTAAAATGATTATGTTATTATGAACCAGCTTCACCCTGGAAAAGCCTTATTGAGTGTCGGTTTTGCGTAGTATCAAATGAGATATACTCCTTGAGGTCGCATCGAACTCGTGAGGGTATCTTGTGAGGGTATAGCATTGCGTTGTCATCAAAAGAACAATTAAATTTAAGTACTATTAGAATTTATTTTTTGGCCTTTATTGTTGAGATTTAATGTTTCCCAAGTCCTCGCCCCGCTACTACTTAGTACTAATACAAGTAGTACAGTTACTTAGACTAGTAGTTTTCCAAGTAGGCCAGGGTTTACTAAATTTAGGCCAGAAGGTCTTTAGGTGGTAGTACTATTATTTTACGCAATAGTAGTAGTACTACTACCCGTAGTAGTGGTGTAATTAAAAGTTAAACAGTTTACGTTACGAAGTCTAAATTTAGCTTAAGAGATGAATCACTAAATTAGTCTTAGTAAACTTGTTAGTATTAACAATCCAATACCGCCCAGCAATTATGGGGCGTGCCAAGGATTGGATATTAGTACAGCGTTTGTAAGTAGTAGTCAAAACAACGGATCCTGGATCGGGGGGGGAGTTGTCCGTGCTGAAGAAAGGAATTGCGATAATTCTACGAAAGTTGTTTGGTGTTGAGGAATAGCTTCGGAATAGTGTAGCCCGTGTCTTGTTCAAAAAAGGAGTAGTTATTGCTACTGGAGGAAAGAACAGAAAAAAAAAAAAAAAAAAACTTATCTAATAAGTTCATTGAGTTTGAAACATTGAAAAAAAACAAGTAAAGTATTTTAGTCTATTACATTATTTGGATTCTGACAGTAAACAAAAATCGGAAATTTTCAGTTATTTACACGTACGAAAATGACAGTACATTGATTCAAAATCGTATTACTTTTTAGTTTGACAACAAAGATTATTATTTTTTGCCAGAGATAGTATGAAGGTTAAGAGAAAAATTCATTAGATTTAGTATTTTATTTGAAATTTTGAATTTGAAATTTTGGTGTAGTTTATATACTGCACCCGATGATAACTATTAATTGAACATGTTACAATACTGGGCTACATTAGCTCAAGTATTGTTATAACTTATTTTTGATTGAAGAACAGAAATTATTACAAAAGTTGGAAAGTACAGTACTCATTATCTCTTATCCTAGACAAGAAATTTGAATTTAGATTTAAAGCAGATTTGATTTAGTACCTAAGTGATTTCATGGTAGAAAAATTTAGAATTTTCAATTTTCATGGTTATGTATGCCACAAGTACCACCAGTTATATTACAGTACATTGATCTTATTCTTAATCCAGTCAGTGAAAAAAATTTATTTTAGAGTTACTTTAAGTAATTTGAATTAAGCTAGATACAAAGAAGGAGACTATTTGCCTTCCTCACTCAGGGTTATGATTGTGAGAACTTAGGCCGTCCCAGCTGCTGAAAGGGAAGGCGTCTGTAATTCAAGCATTAATACTCAACTAGTTGGGTGACTTGAGGTCCAGGACTGATATTCCCTTGTCGAATTGGATTGGTCGGTGATTAGTCGGTGAATTGATCTTCAGGAATAAATGGAACAACTAGTAACGTTTTAAGCAATGTGGAGACTGTTGCCGGTGGTGCGTGTGATGGCTACGTATTAGAA
>Ga0099797_100129_pt1 | contig 47734 bp, 33 predicted proteins | sample Uncmet_Sort48C_1_FD_89871 | JGI IMG/M metagenome (GOLD analysis project Ga0099797, IMG submission 89871) | Marine eukaryotic communities from CALCOFI LINE 67, Pacific Ocean - C012_Sort48C_1 | ecosystem: Environmental > Aquatic > Marine > Oceanic | place: Pacific Ocean: Monterey Bay | collected...
ATTAATATGATTCAATTCCCATACAGGGCAGTTTTTTCAATATGTTACTAAAGTTATCGGCAAAAATGCCATTTTTAAAACCTTCCCAAATGAATATCCACTTTAAACCCTTCAAAATCGCAAAATATACCACTTTTTTTATAGTAAATTTACCACATGGACAAGATTTTCTCACATGAAAATAAGCGCAATTTGTGAAGATCGTGGCCTAAAGCTCTATTTTAGCGACTTTTTCATACAAACGCTCTCCAAACGGTTTCGCCCCCTCACTATTTTTCGCTAGAGCGCCTAAACTTCTGATTTTGTGCGATTACTAACCGTGATTTATAAATGGAACCGTTGACTAAAGTTTGACCGTCTGAGCTTAAATTTGACTATATTTTTTTGTTTGAGACAGGAAATACTAGCCCTAAGAAGCACGCCATCGAAAAAAAGACAAAATTTTTAATTTTACCTAAAAACCAACCAAATCAACGCTTTTATTCTGCGGCAAACTTGTCTACAGCGCGGTTTGTAAAAACGAATTATTGGAGCTTTTCCCTTGAGACACTGAACTTGGTTCGAGGCCGCGCCATGTTGCGCGGCCGCTAGGCCAACCGTAATCCGCTCCTGCTACTCCTGCCGCGCGGAGCGCGGGCAGTCTTGCTAATACTAATAGTAAATTTAATCAGAATCAGATGCAGAATCCTGTTCAGGATGATGGTACTAAGTTTGTTTCTTTTCCATCAACACTTTCAGTGCATGATGTCAGTGCTGCTCGCTCCCCCGCCCTAGAAAATCCCGGCCTTAGGGTCTACGATGGGGGGTTTATTGCTGCGAAAGCTTCACGGATATTTCGTCGAAAAGTCGTCAGGGAAGAAGACCTTCCCCCAGTAGATATGAACGAAGTTTTGGCACGACTAGGTGTGATATCGTTAGCAACTCTTACCGCTTTGGGAATAAATTTTAAGAATTTGAATTTGAATTTTGATAAATTCGGAGGCGTTGGTGGAGCCGGTGGTGGTCCGTCTGGTGGTGGTGGCGGCAAACCAGGTGGAGGTAGTGATAGGGGTGGAAAACCCGGTGGGGGTAGTGATAGGGGTGGAAAACCAGGTGGGGGTAGTGATAGGGGTGGAAAACCCGGTGGAGGTGGTCATTTCAAAGGCGGCAAACCAGGTGGGGGTAGTGATAGGGGTGGAAAACCCGGTGGAGGTGGTCATTTCAGAGGGAGAAAACCAGGTCCTGGGGGTAATGATGGAGGTAAATCTGATCGGAAACTTGATGGTGGTACTAGTAGTAGTACTAACAACAACGACTTTGTGATCGACGTGGGAGACAATAATGATGATGAACAGGTATTAACTACTACGGATTTGACAAATTTCGATGGGCCCAATGTGATTGAAATTTCTTTTCAAAGATTCAAGATATTAGTAATAGTACTAGCTTTAACATTGATCACTGGAGGAATTACTACAGTAGTATTAATAATACGGAGTAGACAGTCTGCTCCGGCTCAAGTTCGTAGTAACATTAGTAGGAACTGGATTAAAGATGTCACTGGCACGATATTAAGCAGTAGGGAATTACTACAAGATTCAGGAACAGCAGTAACTACAAAGTCTATGTTACATGAAGCGGAGACGATTGCAACGACTGACACTGTAAGTTTAACTCCGGAGAAAACTGTAACTCCGGGGAAGTTATCACTTGAGTTGACTTCGGAAGGACGAAAATATGTATTAAAGGCTAAGGCTTTGACTGATATTCAAACTGTCAACCCGGTTCACGACGAGATTGGACTGTTCTACGAGATTACATCAAGAGAAGATGGAGAGAAGCATGGTGGAAAAGCATTTGATTTTCAGTTCTCAAGTAAATCTGGACAATTCAACAAGTGTACTATCACACTCGGATTACCCGGCGTAAAAGGTCTATTTGATGCTTCAACAGAAATTGTATTAGGAGTACCTCTTGAGATTCAGCCTGAATTCATCCATAATTTAGAAGAGATAAATTTGCATAGAAACCCCGTTTTTTGGATAGGTCAATGGTTTGACAAAAGAAAATTCCCTCAGACGGGATTCCCGCAGACGGACGAAAATCTGAAGAAGTTTACAGAGGCTTTCTGTGATGACCCTTTGAATTGCTGGCACGAAGATTTAATTAAGAGAAAGGAAGCATTGATGCTAGCGGTTCATCAAGAGTCGGACTCGGACCTGCATCTGTTTAATAATAAAGCCGACTTGAAACCAATTTTTGAACTTGGGTTTGATTCTCAACATGTCACTAAAATACATGATCACACTGAACCATCATCATTACAAAAAGATGACTTAAAACCTGACTCCCGCGACATTACTAACTGGGCATTAGACTGGATTAAACAGAGAAAGCTAATGATTGACTCTGAGAAAAAACATGTAGGTACGTGGCATCAAGTTCTCTTCATGAACATCGGTGACACTAAAAAAAAACCATCTAAACCTAGTACAATGTCAACATATAGAAACCTACAAAAAAGCTTAACAAAAATTAAAAAAGATCTAATAAAACAAGGTGAAAATCTTTCTAACCACACACTCATCATCATTAATATGCATAGTATTGAACATGCCGAATGTCCTATGGTAGTTCCACTGGACAAAATAATAGAGGACCTAAGGGCTTATTACGGTAAAGTCTGCTGTGTTCATTGGCCATCAGGGTCCGACTTGGAACTTGCGGCTAGAGAAGTTCATCAAGAAGTAAAAACTGAATGCGGTGGCTGGCTGCATAAAAGGTACCAACCCCTCTGATTCAGGGGTTGGAGTCTGTACCTGAAATTGAAATCGTACTAACTGTGAACTTAATTTATGCTATAACATTACGACTACTACTACTACTACTAGCAGTGTTGATATTAAGACTCAGATTGTTTTAAATAGTTTTCGAATAGACTCATGAATGAATGAATGAAAGTGCCCGCAAAAGGTTACTATTAAGAATCTTATTGAAGTACGAAATTTCGTTGTTGATATTAACGCTGTTGTTTTCTACATTATGTGTGTGTGCAAACGGTGTTATAATTACAAAGGAGAGTTGAGGAGTGTGATTATAATCATAATGTCGCCGATGATTTTAACAAATAATATTAATATACATTTAGACTTGTCGGGCCTACGGAGTGTAACAGTATCACAAACGACCCAAACAAATGAAATTCACACTAGAGCCACAGTTGGACCCCCGACAAAACTTCGATGATGTTGTACAAGAAATCTCTGCGAGAATATTTGGTTCCAAATATCTGATAAACGTATTGAGACCTGGTAACTCAATGGAAGAAGAATCTTCTGACACCGAAACTTGGTACTAATTGTCATTCCCTTCTCAAGGAAGTCTTGAGGATGATTTAACAGCAGTGTCTAATATAATCTGATTTAAGACCTCCTGGCCACGGTATAGAAGTCGTGTGGTCCAGAATCCCTGTCTAATTTGAGTTAGGGGAAGAATTTGAATCGCCGGCTCCCGACATAGAACTTTTGGCAGACGAAGTCTATGTGTTTCAGTTGATCTAATATTATAATGAGGTACTATGATGATCCTAGTAAATTGAGTAAGAGGCAGAGTAGTATAGTACCGAACTATAATACAATTCTAATCATTATCACTGTCAGATTTATTATCCTCATTCTGACTCTATAGTAAACTGTTTCCAAAGACTATTTAATAGTCTAACTCTTTCCAAAGACTAAATTTATATCAGTATGTCTCTTCGTCTCTCAATCTCTTGTCCTCTCTGTGGCCATCTCGGACTCACCCAAATACCTCTTTTGTCCTCCAACACACTCTACGCCTTCTCTTCGGGCTGTATTCACAACGCTATTCCTGACTCAAATTATGACAATGACAGTGGCTGGCAGCGGTGTAGAGAGAACTGTGAGGGCGTGATGGTGGTGGAATTGGCGAGTGTGGAGGTTTTTGGATGGAATTTGTATGGTTGCTCTGGATCTGAATATGAGAAGGTAGAAGATCTGTTGAAGGGGTCATGATGGTCTGATAAATAATTATTTAGGGTTGGTATTAGGGAGATTCCGTTGACAATTTGAATTAATATGTTCAAGGAAAAAGTGCTAGTGACGTCGACGGTGAAATTTCTGATGTCAATGATTTTGCTTGATTATGGCTTGAATTAGAAGTTCTAAGTTGTTTATTACTTTTGCTATTATTTAAAGGTACTACTAATATAGCTTCGACTTGACATTGTCATTGAAGTTACTTCAAAATTATATGTTTTTTATGAATCTGGTTCGGTTTAGTTTTAAAAGCCTAATAGTGTTATACTTATGTTTTGGTTTTTGTATAATAAATGTCAATTCGAAAAGAAAATCTTATTACTATTCATTTTTCATCACGACTGGTATCCATGACAAATTTGTACAATGTACAGCAGAGATCTTCGGTTTGGTTTTCTCGCCAAAGTTTGCTCGTGTTACAGTTTTAAATCTAGTATATGACGACCAATGGCAATGGCTGCGGCAATCGGGATCTTGAAGATCATATTAATTCATTACATCGGAAATTTAACAAAATTTTAAAGTTACCAGAGTCCTATTAATGACTTTGTCTTCTGATAGACTGAGTTTGAGGACTCCATTACTTCCGAGTCGGGTGGACCATTCTGAAATTACTAGTACTACTAGAAGTTCAACTTGTTCAAAATTATCAGAATTTTTAAGAATGTGGTCCACTGTCCGTCTTCTAGAATTTTCACTACTGATCATAATCTGGTGGATTCTTGCTGCATACATCATCGTCCAACTGAAATTACTCAACAAGGTTTTTCCGTTTTCGTTTTTTCTTACTGGGGTAGCCAATTTTTTGGCTGGTTTTATTTTGCTAGCATTTACGGGGGTGTTGGGGGTGGGACAAAATTTAAAGTCTAAATTTGATTCTTCTTCTGATTTTGATGATGAAATTGGAGCTGGTGAATTAGATGACGATACTATTGAGCATCAGGGATTAGCTTCGAATAGCGTAGATGCGAGATCAGCTGCTCAACGTGATGATCTGACTAATGACCGTAGCCCAAGTAGGAGTCCTAAAGGCTCTCAGGGTAAATTTAGAGGCAATAAAAAATCATCAGATTCGAACTTATCCAATAGTAGTACAAAAGAATCAGGCTCCAAAAAGTCTTGTTCTTATCGTCTTTTCCATCCTCCCTCTCTCCCAATAACCTATTTAGAATCCTTTTTCCTCATTCTTCTAGGTATCTGTAATGGTCTAGAATACGCTATCTACAACTATGCGCTCACCATCTTACCCATCACCGCCCGTCAATTCATGACAGCCTCCGGCACGGTATTACAGATGATTTTCGCGTCTCTCTGGGGGCTACCCCCGAGAATAACAGGCAGAGTGTTGGTGTGTGGGATGGTTTTAGGTGGTGGAGGAGTATTACAAGGGATAGGAGTGAGAGAAAAAGTGGTGGTATTGAGAGGACATGGAGGAAATGTTGAACATAAAGGTAGTACTGGAAGTGTAGAAGGAGAGGAAGATAGTGGATTGTTTAATAGAGACTCGGAATCGAGTAGTTCTGTAACTGTTGGAGGAATGAGATCGAAACGAAATTCTGATTCAAATAGTAAAATTGATGGTGGTCCAGGTGGATCTGGTGAATCAGATAATAACGGAGATGATAAAAGCCAGATACCCGGTAGTGTACTTGATAGCAATAATATTCAGAGTTTGATTCAGATAAGACAAAGGTTTTTGGAAACAGAAGCAGATGACTCAAATAATAATAAATCTTCTGAATCAGCTGCGCCGTCAGGAAATTCACAAGATAAAACTCAGACTGTTCAACAACCTGATTCATCCAGCAGTAGAAACACAACTACTTCTAATAGCCCAACTTCTTCTTTTTCAACGGCTTCGAACTCAAGTTCACTAAATATCACCAAAACCAAAGGTATTAATGATCCAACAAGTATACAATCTCAATCTCATCCAGATTCAACATCTGAAGAATCTTCGCCCTCCGAGTCCCATGGTCTTTCCCCAATAGGTGTTTTCCTTCAACTCATCGCGATGACTTTATCCTGCAACAAATCCTGCGGGATGCAATATATCTTGCAGTACGCGCCGAATTTGAGGAAACTGAACAAACCCGCGATCGCGAGTAGAACTATGACAGTGGCTGGGTTCGTGGCGTTGGGGATTAGCTACCTGTTCGAGTTTTCGCCGCCTGAATCAGTAAATTCGGGGGATTCAGAAAATGGAGCAAGCAGTGGTGGTGGTACTAAATCTGGTAGTCTTACCGACGACATCAAGCTCAATCTCTCCGAGTCAAGGAATACCCATAATAACAATCATAACAACAATAACGACGACACTAATTTCCTCCTCCCCTGGTTTCATCATTCTCCCCACGCCGAAAGTGGTTTTTTTTTCAAAAACATCTTCTCAAAAACTCTCTTAGTCGCTTTCTCTCTCTCCATCATGGTGTCATCGGAGTTACGTATCCTCCAATTCACCTCCTCGGTCACATTAGGTATTCTCGGTTTACTGCATTCCATTCCTATTGTTCTTGCTGGGGTTATTCTTTTCGGGGATAGAATAGGGGAGTGGGATGTATTGAGCTACGTAGTCTGCTTTTTCGGGAGCGTGTGGTATGCGAAGCTGGTGAGAGATGCTGCGATTTTGGAGAAGAAGGAAAGAAAAGAAAGGAAAAAACTTGGATTATCATCATTATCTTCTGCTTCTGAGATAGGGAGTCATGGAGAAAGAAAGAGATTGAGTCCGAAGTCTGCAAAGAATAGTGGTAATGGTACAGTAACAGTGATTGGGAATGGGCATGGATATAGTCCAGATCAAATAGAAATAGATATGTCTTGTTCATCAGCCTCAGGAAGTAGTGCGGAAAATTTAGGAACTAAGAGTGTGGTTCAATTACAGCCTGTTCATTATCCTGTAACTTCGGAAAAGAATAGTGGTACCGGCACTGGTACAACAAACAATAATGGTACAGTATCCAGAAACCTCAATAAAGGGGGTTTTCAACGCATTGGATCAACTGAAAACAGTGGTAGTGCCACATGAATCAAAAAAAATATATACGAAATTATGTCAAATTTGAGACACAGACGCAATATTTGCTTTTCTAATATTCCGATGTTGTGTTTCGAATTAATATGCGTTGACGAGATCATTTGAAATTCATGTGTGAAATCGATAATTCTATTTTACCACTATGATATCAAAATTTAGCCAAAACCGTTGATTTGTGATTGTATAAATTTAAAGCTGTACTATGTTGCCAGCAGATTCTTCAAATTCCATGTTTCATTTCTACTCATCGTAGCAGAGCCGGGCTTAAATATTATAACTGAGAAAAACTTTGCATTTACTGAAATATTAATTAACTATAATTAGTACTAGATCTAACTAATAATTATAGTTTAAACCATAAATTATGGGCGAGTCTTCTGACTCTCTCCTCAACCAGCACATCTCCGACATCGAATGTCTAAATGAGTCCCCAGACCATCCCGCTGCCAATCTTTTCGCAAACAATGCCGCCGTGTTAAAATCCGACGTAGATCATCAATTACTCATCAAAGTCGTCTTCCGTCAGCCCGTGAAAATCTCTGGATTGAGATTCACGGCCGTGAACGCGGATTCCGCCCCAACGGATATCAAGGTGTTTATGAACCAACCCAATTTGGCGTTTAATGAGGCTGAGGATGCGGTGAGTACTCAGGATTTCTCATTGACGAAAGATCAACAGAATCTAACAGTTGGTGGTAAGGGACCGGTGAATGGAGGAGAAGTGGTACCATTGAAGTTTGTGAAGTTTCAGAATGTGAGTAGTTTACAGATATTAGTATTGGAGAATGGAGGTGGAGAAGAGGTGACTGAATTGAAGACATTGGAAATAATTGGGAGTTGTGGAGAGAAATCGGATATTAGCGAATGGAAACCAGTGAAAGGCTGAGGTTAAACGAGCTTTTGGGAGAAAAAAAGCGTTGGAAATTTAAAAGTCCTACAGTTGGACTGAGTGGTGGTGTGGGAATGATTATGGCATTTGGTAGTTTAAGCAGCATTGGGATTATGAATCAATTATGAATTTTGATTCAAGCGGTAATATACTATTACGTCGACGATAAGTTTCAAATTACTAATCACAGTTGGTATTTGAAATATTTTTACAACAAAATTTATTTTCTTTGACGGTTCCAACTCATAGTACATACTCAATGTAATGTTTTTACATACAGTAGACTAAGATGGAGAACCTGATTTATTATCTTTATTTTCCTTAAAGACTGTTACCCTGTCACTGCACTTTCTACCATTATCATTACTAAGTGGAGGAAAATCATGGGCAGAAACATTTTTTGTAAACGATAATAGACTGTATATTTTACCAGTTTCATCTAATATATTCTAAAATGCTACTATTTGCTACTATTTAGGGTTGTTCTTTTTATGTGTATGAGATCGAGATTTGGAGATTACCTGTCAAAGGCTAATTATATGGTCAACTAATTTCGAATCTCAAATGCAGCGGATTAATTCCTGAGCTTCTAATTACGGTAGTAGTTACATCGCATTTGACAGTTGCTGTTAACTTGCTAAACTGTATTACTATACCTACTAGTACCAAGTCTGCTTAAACTAAATTAGGACACGCTTTCTATTAATAAAGTGTTTTAACCAAATTTTATTTCAAGAACTATTTAAACAGTACTACTGTATAATTACTAGTACTAGTATTAAATCATGCTTCACCACGTCATCCGTTTCTGTTTTATTCTCCTCGTTATCCTCGGACCAATCTCTCTAATCTTTGTCCCCAGTAAAGTCGACGAACTCGTCAGTTCGCCAACCGGCGATCCTCTCAAAGAGCTTCTCATCGACCCTCTTCTGCGTGCTGATCTTGTCTATTGATTCAAACTCGGTTTGTTTGCCGATCTGACCATCGTTACGGTGGAATGTGTGATGATTCCGTGTCTGTTTTTGCTGTTTTGACCGCTCGTGAGGGATGAGGATGGGCATTCGCTGTTGCTTCTGGCTAGTTTGATGGCTCGGACGGTCCAGACGGTTTTGATTGGGGTGAATGGGATCGATTGTTGGATGGTTAGAGGGTTGTAACAGATTCGATTTCTTGATTTGTTGGGGACTTCAAACGAGTCTAACAAGATGTCTGGCTTACACCTCTAAACCTCCCGGACTCTCCAATCTCTCTACGGTGCTCACGTCCAAAACACTCGTCTAGGCTGTTCCTTCATCTTCGGACTGCATTGCACTCTGTTGGGGGATTTGATTCTTCGCCTCAATCTCCAGGAAAAACTCCCCGCCCGCGCCGGACTCTTCGGTTTTTTACTGATTGTCGCCGGTTGTGGTTATTATCTCGACGGTATCGGCGCGGGTATCATGTATGCGGATGGAAGTCTAAATTTGAACGGGGTTAATATCAATTCTCCTGCGAATTTCTGTGGACAGGTGGGGGGAATTTGTGCGGGAGTGGGTGAGATTTCGTTTTTCTATTGGTTAACTTATTTGGTAGGGAAGGAAATGCAGGAACTACGGAAAAGTAAACAAAAATATGATAGAGATCCGGCAGGAGTACCATCGATTAATTATACACCACTGAATATGAGTAGACAAGCGACGCCAGTGAATCCAGGTCCGGTGAATCCAGGTCCATTGTTGACGAGAGATTGAGGAGGGAATGGAAGTTTAATTGTAAAAAATTTTATTTTAAATTTTAAATTATAAAAATCACTTATAAGTTATTCAAGTTTCAACTACTAAAATGGTAGGAAGTACTAGATTTGCAAATGATTTAATTTCCAATTAGTAAGTCTGAAGTGCCATTGGCATCCATTCAAAGTATGACTCGTATCATTAATCAGTTACACGTAGACTAATTTAAAACTTGACAAAATACTAAGTACTACTAGAAGTGCACGTGCTTAATTTAGACTAAACTTGTCATATTGTAAGCAGCTTCTATAACGTCTTTAGACTCAATCTCTGTAAATTTAATCAGTCTAGATATAACAAAAAAGTGTGGAGCGGAAATCGAAGACTATAATCATGATAATGTGTTCAAGACAAGTCACAAGCTGTTTGTCAAAATTTAGTATCACAAATAATATTTGAATGTCACAGCGCCCCACCCTCCAAATAATTGTTGACATAATTGACCCTATTATGTAATTGAATGTCTGGGATCATTGAGTACAGTTAATTTATTTAAATCTCTAAGTACTAGTTTAAGTGGTGTATTAACCATGCCTTCTCTAGGCCCTCAGAATCAGAATCATAGTCTTGAGCCAGATCCGGAAGTTCTGCCGGAATCGTTGAACAGTGTTAATGTTAATGGGGGGGTTACCGCTTTTTTGAATTTGGAAATCGTTCGTGGCGGTCTGGTCTACAAGTTTGTGAAGGGGTTGTCCTCGTCTGTGAACCGCTCGGGAACTGTTTGTTTGCTGAAATTGGTCTCGATTCTGGAAAAGGGGGTGGTTCAGGATCTGAGTACTATGTAATATTAAGTGTAAGATTCTGGAGATTTAACTCTATTGAGATTTCGTGGTCAGTATTTGAGAATCATATTGCGATCACTGTTATCTTTTCATTTTAAGTTGGTTAAGGCAAGCTTACATACACCTGATTTATGGCAGTCTTATAGGCATTTTCGGCTTATTCAATTCAACAAAGAGAATTTACGCCTGAATATGGATCCAATATTAGACAATTTCAACGAAGAATAGGAGACGATAAAGTTTCGACGAATATAGGGAAAGATCAGCTATTTTTGGGGACTGTTAGGACTAGTCCATTAGCAGCAGCTATTGGATAAAAAAGTAAAGGACAATCATAATGACTAGGATTTTTCCCAGGATGAGGTGATTGAACTAGAGGAACAGCAGTTATTAGATGATTGTAGTGTTTATTTGGAGTCCAAAATTCTGTGCGAAGGACTACAGGAATGGCGAAGAAAACTGGAACTTGCCACGACGTCGGGTTCTAACAATTAAGACTTGATATCGTATCCACGCACTGTCCGAGATTTGTTCCGTATTCTCTACAGTGTCGTGATTGAAACTCCATTGTGTTGATTAAAAGACATTTCTGATGCCACCGATTCATCCAATTCTGAAAAGTTTTTGTTCAATGGATATTCGATCGAATAACGGCGTGAGATCGTTTTTTGGATTCTCTTTGGCCTGAACTATAGGCGAGTGACGAGACTGGTTGGGAAGATAGGATGGATTTTGACGTTACCTTTACGGAAATTAGGTGGGAAGGTGTTTGGATTGTTGGGTAATATCGTTAGAAAACTGTTTGAAGTGTTGGTGGTGAGAAGCTTTATTGCTGTAGGATTGAGGAGATTGATAGAGAAAATACGTTTGATATTAAATCTAAGTCGATTTGGCAATGGAACTTAGACAAAAACTTTAAATGCTTCTAGTGGAAGCAAGTTAGGTTCTTCTATAATCTCACCTGGCAAGAAACAACCAATCCCTCTCTCCGAAATGTTAGCTAAGATTTCCTCTGGAACAATCGAAAAAATCGAGTATTTCCCAACCGGAGAAGTTGTCGGCTTTATGGAATCGAGAAAATCGAGTACTTCCCAACAAGAGAAGTTTTCCTCTTTCCTTCTCCCTGGTTCTCATTCCGAATTCTTTTCTCTGATCAAGAAACATGTGAAGATTTTTTCCCGAGTACCTCCAGCCCCACCATTACCACCCCCATCCATATTGAAACGTCTAGCTGGCGCCACCGTTCCGTTTGTGTTGATGGGCTGCTGGTACTTATTGATTAGAAAATTGATGCAGGAACAATAGAATCATTTTAGCGGAAGTGGTAAAAATGGCAACAGAAGCAGTCCAGGGGAGAAGTTTAGGTCCAGGAAGTGTGGTCCAGAGAAGAAACTTTTCCCCCTTCTCGACGACGTTGTGCTCCATCCCTCGGTGAAATAGGATCTGATTGAGGTGGTTAACATGGGAAAACTACTCGCAGGAGGAGAGAGAAACGGGGGAAAGGGTTTAGGTATTCGTCCACTCAAGGGTGTTCTTCTCTCAGGTCCAAGCGGAACGGGGAAAACGATGATAGCAAGAGCGGTGGCGAATGAAATGCTTTTGCTAAGTTAAAGTTCTTCAATGCTAAGTTCTTCTTCAGAGTACTAATAGTTTCAGGAGAATTTCATCTACTGCTGTGCTAGTGAGTTAGTTGAGGTTTACGTGGGCAGGGGAGCGGCTCGTGTGAGAAGTTTATTCGAGAAAGCGAGGGAAATGGGAGAAGCTAATAACTGTATTAGAGGTTCAGAAGGAAGTTTTTTTGATTTAAATAATTATATGTCAAAAAAGAGACTAAAGAACTTAGTAAAAGGAGTTGAAAAGAAAATTAGGAAACTTTCTAGAGTTAGACTCAATTTTCAGAAGAAGGACGGCGCTGAAGGCGCTGAAGATTGCCCATTGACAAATTTTACCGAAAATCAGAAAAAGAATCTCAACAATATAAATACCCCCGTCATTATTTTTATGGATGAGCTTGACGCGATAGGTGCACGAGAAAGTACTTTTGGTGGACCCAATAAACGAGGACCCAGTGGTGGTCCAGGTGGTTTTCATAGCGGCGGCGGTCACGACGAAACTGTGCAAACTGTGAACCAACTTCTCCACGAGATGGATGGATTTGCAGCGCAAACAGACTCATTTTAAGGATCTGAATCAGAAATGTCACTGACAGTAAACATTCTGGTTCTAGCTGCTACCAACCGTTATCACTGTCTGGACTCGGCGTTGTTACGACCGGGACGGTTTGACAGACATATTTTCCTTGGGTTACCCGACTTCAATACGCGAAAAGAAATAATGAGGAAGGAAATCTATGAGAAGAGAGAAAAAAAGATTGTATAATTAAGTTCTGAATCTGAAGATCATCATGAATCTAATATTCATATCGATATCGTCGATGTCGATTCCATTCTTACTCGTTTGTGCTGCGATGCCGAAATGCCGAAGAACCTTTTTTCGGGGGCAGATGTCTCCAACGTCGTAAATGAGTCTATATTTTTCGCCATGCGAAGACGGAACGGAACATTGACTGAGAATAATGATGATCTAAATTCAGCTTCAAATTTGTCAATATTTCAAGAAGCACAACAATATGATTTGATTGGACCAATGGCAATGTTTGATTTAAACAATCCTGTGCCTGAACGAAAGCTTTCTATCGGTGTTTCGAAGGACAAAGCCCTAGATTCCATTACGATTGGGAGTAATTACCCACGATCGCCAAGTCGGAGTCCAAAAAAATCGACGTCTAGTAATCTGAGCCGGCAAAATTCACCAACTAAACCAACTGTTACACAGTCTAATCAGGTCAGTATGGATGAAGGTGTTTTGCTTTTTCAGGACTTAAAACGAGGTTTAGATAGAACACGTACACAGGTTTTGAGACGTGAAAGACAATGCTACGAATGAAAAGTTTTTTTTTGTTTATAATTTAGCTTGTAAGTTGTCACTGTCTAGTGTCTGTACAGACTCTGAGCTAATAATCGTATTATTGCTAACTGAGTCTCTGAGATTTAAGTCAATTTGAAATCCTATTGTCGAGTCTCGACAATGATTATTAAAATTCAAAACTTTTACGACCAATTATTAATTATACCATATTAATATTCTAGCTAAATTTAGTATTCACTTCATTTTTTTTTGGAAAGAAGATCTGAATCTACAGATCATATATTAGACTACTACTATTACTAAGACTTAGAATATATTCACAGCATGCCTCCCCCAGCCTCCTTTGCCCGTAATCTTTTTTTCTACAACGTCACCATTAACTATGTTCCTTCCTCTCTAAAACGAAGCGAATCTGATCTCCGTCTTTATTACCGCATAAATTCTGCCAAAGATCTTTCACCCCATTTGGAACACGAGGTAAAATTTCTCTCTTCGAAACACAATCAAGACATAATTGAATCCAGTGCCGAGTCTAGTACGGGTAGTACTACTACTGGTACTACTAGTACTCATTGGTCTTCTCGTTTCACTTTCATTCATTTAAATCAAAAACAGCATAGTTATACTGATGACTTCCGTCTGAAACGATTTAATCCCGTGAGTAACGTTTAACCATCCTTGGGATAAGACCGGCTTGGGTGGAACCAGGCTTACGATTTGATTTTGAATGAGAATCTGGAGCATGCCAATGCTGTTGCAGGTACAACTTTTTTCGGGAAATATTCTGGCACTAAATATGATGAGGGTGAGGGCATGTACTTGATAAAAGCGGGGTGAACGGGTTCGTGGTGGGATGGTGACATTGGGAATGGAGTGCCGGACGACTTGAAATAAGTTTGAGATGATGACTGATAGGCGAAATATGCTGCGCATTCAGCTAGATATTTGGCGTGATATTACGGGAAAGTAACTCAACCGAGTATTAATGGACATCATGCTAGTAGTAGTGATTAGAATCTCCTGCGTCTAGCTTAACTGCCCCGTGTCACCCACCTGAAATACAAACCGTAAGAGATAATAAGTGATTTGACTGGCAACACACAGTACTTAACTCCTGACGACGCTTACATTCCTCTGAATGAGGATCGTCAATTGTCTTTCACATTCAAAATAGCTCAATGTAGTGGTTATCGCATCACGCCCGATATCAGTGATGCTTCCTTTTACACCTCCGAGCCGGGGTGAAATGGAACCGCCATCCCCGGAGGTAACTCCAATCACGAAAGATTCGAAGATCGCTGGGCAATCCGGGGCGTGAAATTCTCGGGATGGAATGGGGTTCCCACCAGATCTGGTGGCAGTAGTTTTGGCGTTACGGACAAAAACAAGGCACCGGCGACGCATTAGGGCGAACATGGTTATACGAAAGAAGATAAATACGATAAAGACATGGAAGGGGATTACATTCAGGACGATTATTATAGGGAGAATTTATAGGCGGATGTGGTTGGGAGTAGGAAATGTGATGAAATGCTGTTTCGGGATCTAGACTCGGGGTTTGAGAGAGAGTCTATATTGGGCAATTTCAGCTGCAGTCCTGGTCTTTGATATTTAGATGAAAGTGTGGACCTAGTGAACACGAGCAGAAGCAAATACTCGATAGCGCCGGAATTCGTGTTTTTAAGGGAAGGAGATGATCAGTAAATTTCTAGTGAAAACCGTAACGATAATAGTACGGGTTTGAACACGCCGATCGCCAGATTTCCTATGCGGCAGCTCGATCAGTATTATAGTGAGGACGAGATTGCCTTCGTGAGCAAAGTGATGTATGAGTCTATGGGTGAGGGGGTGCCGCTACCAACAGCCTTTAAAAATTATATAAATGGGTTATGTTACGGTTACAGGATTTATTCATTGGAGTGACTCTCTGATCGAGCCACTATTACAGCGAATTCCGTTGGAATGACTTTATTTACGAAGATGGATATAGATTAAGCAAGCAGAGGATGAAGTACACCATCCAATAAATATGAGGCCAGTTGCAAACAGTTTGAATCTGTGCCCTCGATCTGTCCACTCGGCTCCATTTTTACCACGGATCTCAATTATAATGAGCATTTCTGTCGAGGTACCAGCTACGAATTTCATCGAACTGCAAACCGTGAATTTGTACCACAAGATAAGCCCATTCTAATGGTCTGTCGTGTATACGATTGTTGCGTCCCTCTGGTTTGCACCGCGGAAACGGATTCTCTTCCCCGAAACATTCTTTCCACGGACAATAGCTACGGTGTTTATATGCCAAGCTGGTCTTGGTCAGCGCAGGGCACGGTTTAGGAGTCGGAAAAAAAATACATTAAAAACGAGTATGGTTAGCCGCCAAGGAGCTGATTTGAGACCCTAAAACAGTAGGTCAGTTCAATAGGACATACGCCGTGACGGTCTTATTTTATGAATCCCTTTCCCGGTGAGACGGGGTATAGGCGGTACACAGTGGAACCAGAATAATACGTAACAAAGGTTCTGGCAACTAGTGCGCCTAGTCGTGTAATGCAAGTAGGTCCAGCCGACAGGATAAGGATGTTGTAGTCAGCATCATGAAACTTTAATGACTAATTATTATTTGACCCCAGCGTCGCGTAGGAAGGATAAGCTGGCTAACGGTATGAATTGTAACAGTGTCACGATTTGGGGAAATTGAACATTGGCTGGATGTATATAGGTCGAAAACCGAGAAAACCTCTAATAAACACGGGGAGTCATGTTCCATAGTCTGAGTCGGTAGAGTCTTTGGACGAACCCTATGATTTTGAAGTAGACCAGAGGTGAGGCTAATAGGAACAGACACTTTTCGTCTTCTCGCACGATGTAGTTTATAAAGAATTTGTAGATAATTACGATGTCGATGACCTCAGTTCACAGTCTACTTAGTCTACATTGTCTTTCCTGGACAAATTAATCGATAAGAAGAGTGGAATATTGAATATGACAGTTACACTTCCGCTGTGAACGGCAACAGCGGCATGATCAGACACAAATACAGGAACGCTTAGTAAGGCTTATTTTACTACCGAGTCCTGATCAGGTGGGTTTGCTTTTTCTGACAACAAACCTGAATGGATGCCACCTTCGTCAGCAGGTTATTTTTATCCCTATGCCCGTAGACTCCGGCGCCTCTGCAAGAACTACGACTCAGGATATTACGACTACAGTGCTAGTGATACTGAGTTACAGGCTGCCAGCGATCGCTGGGCTTTTCTGCGCTCGTGTTGGAGTTATATTAGAAGATCATAGTCGTCTTCTTCTTCTTCTTCTGATCCTTCATTTGTGCATTAATCCCACTGTTGTGTGGACATGACGTGTTCCAACACAGATAACTAGGATAATGTTTGGCCGGGTACTTCAATTTCAAGGGGAGTTATTTATCCATCCGGATTTTTTAATAGTAATGAGAATTAACCAAATTTATTAAATTAGGGCCCATGGACAGGCTCCTCGGATTATAGTAGTACTACTACTAGTACTGGATCATCATCCAGTATTACTATTCCCGACTCTCGCACCTGTCGTTTCATGTACAACAGTACTATGAGAAGTTCCGATTTTTTCTAGGCTAGTCAGCATGTTTGTCACAAGTATGACCCAGATGATTTATCAACTCTGAATAACGTCGGTAATAGAACTCTCTGTCCTCTGAGTGTTTGTTGCAGAGAACCTCAGGGTACCTGTTTTAATAATAATTTTCAATGTAACAGTGTGTTAACGGGTCCTCCAAAGACTGACTAGGAGTCACTACAGTGTCCTATAAGTGATTAATTTATCACTACTGTGGATTATTATGCTCCTGCTGGATAATTGTCAGGGCCGTAAGCAGGACTTTTTTTCTCGAAGACAACAGCACTAAGCGATTAGGGAAAAAATTATACTTACCGGATACCTCTACCTTGTGATGCAAGTAACTGCTGCGAAACAGATACTTGCGCGGTTGCGTACGCAAAAAATAGCTCGCTATGTAGTGATGTTTTTTTCGACAATGGATTGAAAACATATTATTCTTGGCAGAAAATTTCGTCTAAACCCGTTGTAACTGTTACAGGAAGTATTTAAGTTAGCCAAAGAGCTCTCAACACCAAGATACCTATGGAGGCACGAACTTCAACCAATCATTAGAAGTTAATGGAAACGTGCTGTGAATTCACTTGCGCCACAAACGGGGGTTGGCGGTGTAAGCCGGGGTATTAGGTGAAACAAGTGGAATCAGAATCTTCAGATTCATCAGAATCAGGTTCATCAAAATCAGTACAAGGTCCTGGTTTAGCATCGTTGAAATGTGAGAAATGGTTGTGCACCAACGAAGAATGTTGTGACCCGATTCCAGGCTATGATCATTCTGGTTCTGAAGGTGATAGTAGTAGTAGCTAAGTGGTCACAATTATTACGGATGAATTAGACGGAAGTGGTGAAAATGATGTGAATGGAACAGATGACTCCTCCCTTAAAACCCAATCTGACAACCCCGATAACTTATTGAATGACAAGTCCTCTGAAGAAGAAGAAAAATTTCAGTGGTATGATTAATCCAGTTCTCCTCTGACTTTGGCTATGGCGATTCCAAAGGCTGCGACTGAAAACGATTTAATGGTAGATAAAAAATTCAGAGGCAGTTTGGAAGAAGGCATAAGAAAAGGGCTGAAGTCATTTGTTGACTCCAGTGAGTCTTAGAGTAATACCGGATCATAGACTACTAGTAGTACTGTTGACACTGGGAATGTTACTACTAATACTACAACAGAACTTCGGTTACTGACATAACTACAGTAGAACCCTAGTAAGAATATAACGATGGATGTCAAAATTACTTGAATAAGTTTTGTCACAACAGATAATTCGGGAATTTCTAATGCGGGACTCTCGGAAAATTCTGGGGCTAGGAGAGTTGTACTACGGAGGAGGTTAAACAGTCAGACAAGTTCGTCGAATTCCTCCAATGGCAATAATGCAAATAATTTATTATCAAACTCAGTTTCTCGAAAACTCTCTATTCAGTATCTTCTCGGCTCTGATTCCGCCGCCAGTATTTCCAATCTAAAGCAAATCTTATCCGAAGAAAATAGTTAGAGGAGCTCTCTTGTCACGTCGGGAAATGGAACAGTTACAAGCACGGCCCAGCAGCTCCTCGCCGACATAATTTCCGACGCTCTCACCCAAGAAATGGAGAACAGCGGTTTAAATTCGTTGGGGTTTTCGTTGGAATAATTGTTTACTTTGGTCCTAACAACGGATGTATTTAGTCCCAAAACGAAAACAGTGGGGAATCTGATCGATTTTTCATCATCGTCGAGTAGTCAAGACTTAGATTGACAGAGGAAAGCGTGTGGTTTTATGGGAATTCGAGAAGAATGGATCGATGAAATAGGAGTGGAAAAAGATGATGATACTTAAAGTTAGTATTATGGTAGAGATAACTCTATTTCTCTGTATCCCAATGACGAGACATTTAGAGAAAGATGTGAGAAGCTTGAGAAAGAAAAGGTTAATAGTAATTTAAACAGTAATACTAGCTTAAGCTTCACAGGTTGTGTCTATCTCCGTCGTTCTGAGTTTGATTTTTCCCGCCGTAGTTTACGGTGGAGATCCACCTGTCGACCAAGTTTCGGCTGTTTCGAGCTGTCTGGGAAAGGGGAAAAAAAATGTGAAGAAAATTCCTATTGTGTTTGGACCGGATCTGCTGCTGAAACCCACTATGGGGAGAAGGTTGTAATTGGGAATATCACCGTAGAAGAAGAAATCCAGAATTCTAATCCAGTCGTAGATTACGTCTCTTTAATCTAATCTTATCAGGGTTTACCGGACTTCCAGCAATTCAACCCGAACTTACTGAAATAATCCATAATCCCATTGTCCACCCACTCTATTGCTCATACACGAGAAAGATATCACGACTTAAAACTACTCAATGATCTTTTCGACCCAACAACCTCTCGTTATGTGAATGCTTAAGAATATAATTCTTAAAGTAACAGTTAGAATTCACAGAGTGATGATTCCTAGCCGATTCGTTCCACTCTCTCCCTCACCGCCTCTTATCTCCCACTCTGTAAACCAGCTCATCACGAATACGTCATCTGTGAAGGTCTAATCAACGAAGATAAATGCGTGAGAACAGCGGGTTGTATGTGGGTTCCAGATTGGGTGAGTCGGAGAAAAGGATTTAAAGATAGGAAGATGGCGAGATGCTTGGGGATGGCTAAGAAAGCTACAGTAACTTCGGAGAGTTGCGGTAGTGTTGGAGATTTCTTTCGGAGTAGAGTGCAGAGGATTGAAGAGGAGGAAACGACTGCGCCGGGTTCTTAGTAGGGATCAAGCGTGACGAGTAGTACGACTACAACGACACAGTTGACAGTTTAGGGCTCGTCAGATTCTGGATTGAATTCCTCTCTAATAAATGGAACTAATTCCAGTAACATAACTGCTTAGAATTCAAGTTCAGCAGCTAATGACGTTGTTACTACCACAACAACCGCAGTAGATTCATCTGTTCAAACAACAACGAATACCACTACCACGACCTACAATCTCCCTCAATTTTCGGTAAGAGACGCGATTCGCTCGCGAAACACGATGCTGAAAACTGCTTTAGGCACCTCTGACTCCAGTTCAGTTCCCTCTCTGTTATGTACTGCTTTTTCCACATGTATATCTATTAAGTCTGACGACTAGTTTACTGGGCCCAGTTGTGTCTCCCCCCAATCCGAGTTAGAGCGACATTTCGAGGATTGTTTCCACCAATAATCTGATTAATTAAGTTGCGAATCCATTCTGTAGACCACACCGTCGAAATATCGATGTTTCTGGAACGAACGCCTACAGTATTGCGAGCCTGGTAGGGGTTGCGATCTTGCAAACTTGATGTCGGGTAGTTTCGGCATGAAAAGCAATTGTAGCGGGGTGTATGGAGGTTCATCATCTTCGGGAACTTCTTCGGGTTCTGTCTTAGTCCGTCCCGGAGCATATTGTATGCAGACATGTGACGAGACGGTTGGGAGTGTGAGTTAATTAGGTCCTAACTAGCCAACTTAGGTGAGGCGATGTGATGGCAATGGGCCGGATAGTTTTACGTGGAGTTACGTGTAAGCACCATAAGTAAATTCATCTGTAGTTGGTACAGTTTAGGTTGGTAAACAATTGGTCTGTGCTGCTTACAACGTTAAGTCTCAAAGTGGTTTGAGGTGCAAAGCAGGGGAAAAGCTCGAAGTAAATTCTGTCACAGGAGGATATGAATGTGTGAAGTGTCCACCCGGTAGTTATTCACCCGGACCTCCAGCAGCACCGGTCTGTAGTTTGTGTCCAAAAGGATTCTATTAATTCGAATCTGGTTAAATCATGTGTCTTCCCTGCACAACCGGTTTTGCACCTATGAAAGGGATGACGAGCTGTGTCCCATGTCCTGTTGCAACCTATTTTAGCACGAGCATAGCGAGTATGCTACTTGCACGGAGAAATTAAACCTTGACATAAACTTCATAAAGTTAATAATCCCAAGGTCTCCCCATCTCCCCCGAAACTGCTTGCGCGCCCTGCAGTGACGGAACTTACTCGGCGAGTTTCGGATCCCCCTTCGTTAACAGTTGCAAAAGCGATTTGTGCGGCAAGAATTTTGCAGGGTCCCTACCAAGTCACGCGTTGGATTGTAGGTGGAGTTAAAGGAGAGTACCTGTACTAGTTGGAAATTCTGGTGGTGTGAGTGGTAGTGGTGAAACTTAATATGATTCGGTTTCTTCTGATTGATATGCACGACCTAGAATGCCTTTGGTTGGGAGCGGATTTTGGGGAGTACCGATACTAAGAAACATTAATATAGATGGAAATTCTTCAGATTCTGTTTCTGAGTCTGATTCACAGTAACCACTGGAGCATTTGAAAAAAGTTTATTACAATGCTCAGGTAAATTCAAATGATTCGACGAATTACGTATTTGAAGTGGATTACACGAAACTAGCGACATTGTAAAACAACACTAATTTAATATTGAAAGGACATTTTCTTGGTTGGCGAATTCTTCGGTGTGTGGATGTTGAAACGTGTATCGGATCTACGGCACTGGTTAGTCCTGTACCAGTTAATACACTAGCTGAGTCCCAGTAGACTTAGTATTAAGGTAACAACACCGACGGTTAGGCTCAGCAGTATACCGATAATTAGTAAGTTTAATAACTCTAGCAGTAGTATTCTATCCCTCAATCATATCAAAACGTCTGCGCAAACAAACGTTATGGTCAAGCTTGTTCAAAATGCGAATCCGGTTGACGTCGTGCCAATTCAAAAAATTCAGGGGATTGTCTGAAATGCACCGACCCATCTGATTCCATTTTGTTTGAATCTCCGTTGTTATCATTGGTGTTTATAATCACTACGGCTTTCTTTTGTCTAGGAATTACGGGTGCAATCATCTTGGTGAGCAAGAAAAATGAAGAATGTATGAAGAAATATAAAGAAGGAAAATACAAAAGCACAGACTCAGAGGATAAAAACTTAGATTCTAAAGATAGTCTGTTGGATATCTCAGACAACGAAGTTCAATAGGTCCATGAGACCGAGGGTGAGAGGGATTCGTCAAACGATTTCAAAGAAGCAGTGTCTTTGAAATCGAAACCTGCTAACACCGATATTTATCAGGACTTTCTGAATGACTCAAAGGAACTAGGAGATGGAGCAGTAAAAAATTTACCTGGAACAGTAGTTCCACAAGCTAGATAATCTGAAATGAGTTCGGCATATACACGCACATCTATGGCCTCATCGTAAGCAGAATCCGTTGACTCGATCGAAGAAGACGACGAATTCGATGAAGAAGGAGGTGTATTAAGTGCCCCAGAATCCAAAAACAGCAGCAGCAGGACTTCTCTGACGAACCGGGATCGCAGATCTTTGGGGTAAAAAGCTGGAAAATGGGTGTAAAAAGGACCTAAAGCTGGAGGACCTAAGGCTAAGGCTAAACAGAAAGAAGGCCAACACAGCGTGACGTTTGCCGGAGATTCAGAAGTCCCTGTTCCGGATGCGGTTTTGTCGAGCATATCTATGTTGGGCGGGGGATCACCGTCGAGGGCGCAATTGATCCCGCCAGTGGGGAACAATAACTCGAGATTAGCGTAGGAAGATCTGTTTGGTGATCAGCAACCAGGAGGTCCACCTGAATCTGGAAATGAATCTGGATCTGAATAATATAACAAGTATTAAAGTCTAAAGCACGCAACAAGCTACACCAAATCAGTTTTCGGAAAAGACACTTAAAAGCCACACTACGTGGCCAGAGCATTTTTGAGAAAACAAGGTATCTCAAGCGCCGATATGGAAACCACTTTGTTTTTGGATTGGTTCAAAGAGTGGCGTTTTCTAAATAACGAAGTTGAAGTGTTATAGGATCCATCGAAGGGTGATTAGCAGATTTAGAGGGCTGCGAACCCCATTCTATTCCTCAGACTCGGTGTAGCCGAATCTTTAGGGATCTCCAGAGAACTGAATCTAGATCTACTTCGTGGCGCCCCCAGTTTACGTGCTGAGTTCCGCACTCTTATGGTGCTTGACGCGATACTCAATGATAACGATGTCCTTCTAATCGGAAAACTGTTCACAAAAGCTATTCAAACTCTCGTCCTAATCGGGTCCAGTGGGTTATTCTTATTCTCTCCCCCCTCCCAAAACCAAAGAGCTTTCAAGTATCTTTCTTTCGGTAATGGTATTGGTTCGATTGATTTCACCCTAGATTTTCCCGCATTTGAGTGCGAATACCCCGGTTTCCGGTTCTATTTCTTCTAGAACTGTTTGACGCCGTGAATTTTATTTGGATTGGTGTTAGTGGCGTTTTTAGGGTACAGAATTACGTTGAGTGTGTTGAAGAGGGGTCCTAGCAGCTGGAATTGGATGCATTGGAGCTTGAAAGAATAGAGGATCAAGCTAGATGAACTTGACGATGATATTATGTTTGGGATGTCGCAATCAATGGGGGGGAATGACTCAGAAAAAGATAATAAATAGTCCGAATAGGACTAGTAGTACGATGTTATTCCAATCAGTCTCTCGAAAAACTTCTTGGTTTCGCCATTGGATTTCGCTGGGTTCTTTGTTAGAGCATACATGTTATTTTTTCTTATTATTTCCAAGAAAACGCTGTGTTATTTCGAATGTATGATTCATCCAGGTGTGGTTCCACCAGGAACTCAGACTTCCGAGTCATCATCATAATTATCTGGTACTAATACAAATTTAAACTTCGACGCCGGTGAAAACTACTATACTCACCGTATTTTCCGCGACGTTCAGTGTTATGCAAATTAAAGTTCTGAAACAAGTACTAGTAAGTCTAGTTTCTTCGAAAGAGGGAATGACGATCATTTACAGCTGCTACCTTTCGCGATCTTTTTCATCATCCTGAATGTCTGTTGTCCGCTTATCGGGGTTTACTCTTTGTGCTAGAATTTTGGGGAGATTCTCAGTCTCAACAGCCAAGATCTTCCGATGGATAATAATAAATAATCAGATTCAAAGGAAAATAAAAATTTTTTAGTTTCGGACAAAGTCAAGTCTCTAGCACATCTACTTTCTGATAGTAATAGGAAGTCAGATTCACCGGGAAATAGTTCCGAACTCTCTTCTGAACACAGTTCTAGTACCGGTATCTCATCAATCGCTTGTGACGATTAGAAATGAAACGCTGGGATATTCTTGCCCAAAACGACAAGACTTTTGTTCGGAAAAATGTTTAAGACATTGGGTGGTAAGATGGCTGCTGATTCTATTACGTCTAAAAAATCGGACGACTCTTCTGGTAGTGGTGGTGGCAAATAGACTACTCCTACTGAATCGGCAGATGACGGTGACAATTCAAAATTTGCAATAAAACAACTTAAGTCCAAGGCTGTCATCGCTCGTAATGCCGTCGAAACACATCTAAGTAGAGAGTCTCCTTTTTCTGAGATGATTAAACACGCCATAAAGTTAGAGGCTAGATTTCATTTCTTCTGGCACGACTATCGTTCCACCTGTTCGTATTTTTTATTGCTTTCGATATTAAAAGATTTATTCTTCCCATTATCCGGTGTAATTTTCTATGATGGTTTCACTCAATCATTATCTGGGGCTTTCGTATTAACCGCCTATTTCTTTGCGTTAAACAGGGTCAGGCCATTCAGAGAATCTTACTTAAACAGCTTGGAGAAGTCTTTTACCGGTTTCGAACTAGCTATTCTGTTAGTCAGTGGCTTCAGTTTTGATAGCACAGAAGATGTTGTCGTGAACAACAATAGTAGAACGAGCTATTTCGGCCAATCTATGACGCTAAGCAAGGATATACAGCAGTCTAGTGATGATTGGAAGGAACGACGCTCTGTGGTATTATTGGCATTGTAGATTTCTGTGGCGGTGGTGGCTGTGACAATTGTTGTGTAAGGTCGGTATAAGCGGATAGCGGGGGGTAGTGTAGATATAGCAGAAGAAATGAAACCAGAAATGAAGAGTGTAGATCGGGATTCAGAGATTCATGATGATGGTAGTAGTGTTAAGGATCAATTGTTAAAGAAGAAAACTTCGGAATTTTCAAAAGTGAAAAAAGAGGTGCGGTTAGATCTGCAAGAGAAAAATGACCCAACAAATGCGTTGCGAGAAATCATTTTCATCGACGACGATCCTACTGCTGTCTAAGATAATCATAATGATTCTAAATCTAAGGACGATGTTAATACAGGACTTCTTTCTCCGCCCAAAGTAATCTTTAAACACAAGTCTATCTTGAAAACCAATAGACCGATCACAGTCCTATCTGCTCCTGGAGAGTCCGAAACTACTACTAATGGTATTTCTGATGCCGTCAGTCAACCAAGTCCATTAGACAATCCAGGCAAGCACAGTTCTGGTACAATTATAGGTTCCTATCCCTATCGTCTCTACTCACCCAAAAAAGTAAAATCCAACAACAAAGGCAATGCTACCAGGAGTATCTTCCGTCAGGTCCGTTACTGGGTCGAGTCCAAACTGGATAAAATCATTCCCAACATAGAAGCCGGCACTGCGCCCTAACTAAGAAATAGAATCATGCAATTACTCTACGTTCTAAACGCCGGCCCACTCGAATTGTGGGTCGCCAGACTCCAACGAATGGAGCAAACCGGTCTAGAGCAGATGGAAGAAGCGTTATCCGAAGCGTTATTAGCAGGAATGGGCTCTAGACAAGGAGAACTTAGTAAGAATTTAGAAAAAGTGAACTATTTGAATTTCGATACGAGTTACAGAAGGTTGGAATACCCGGGTGTGAAAGGGAGATTTTTATCGAAATTGGGTGGGATGACCGACGGGGGACAAAGGTTGATATTAGGGAGCGGTACACTAAGAGATTTGGATGAGGCTCACGGGGTCGCGGGTGGTCAGGAGAAGTTAAAGATAAAAGAGGGTGCAGTGGGGGGATGGTTTAATTGTGTTGAGGATCTTGAGAGAGTTAGGAAACTAGGGATGCTGATGGGGGAACCACTGTTGGGGGGTGAATTTGGTACAGAGAATATAGGGGTTTTGAAAAGCATAAAGAAAAAATATTATGCTGGCCCGAGATGAATAGGGTGGTGTGACGACGTGTTTTTTGGTTTTAGTCACACACAACTTGTGTCAGTATAATAATAGAGAACTATTTTTCAAACTGTTTTACTGAGAGATGACGTTAGTCTGACAATAATATTAGACTGTTAAGTTTTTTCGGAATTGAATTCATTGAAAAAGTTCTTAATTATTTAATATCGCAACCAAGTTGAAACTTTCGTAGCGTTTCGCTATGGTTTCATGTCACGACTTTTCAGCGTGTGTATGAGCGCTTTTGCACCTTACGAGAGATAGAAAATGAGGCGTTCTTTTTTAAGGAGGGAAAAAAAAATCAGAAACAGAATGTCAGTTGTTTAGGTCATTGTTCCCAAATTTTATTGTAAACAATGCGGCGAAAAAAAATTTCAAGCTCAATCCACAAAAAAAAATGCGAAAGATAGCGGCCAACAGAATTTTTCCTTCACAGCGAATCTTATTCTTAATTAAGCCCTATTAATAAAAATCAACCCATGTAACCCAGTGATTCAGCATATTAGTGTGAGAATTGTTTGTATTTCAATGTGTTTAGTCATTTAATGCTAATAGCTTGTCAATATTAAAATATCGCTGCGCTGCGCCCTATATTAACTTCTAACGTGTTTTAATAAGTTAGTCCTAATTTATTCTAGTTTATTCCATAATAATATCAAGTCTAAAGACTTAATAGTATGGCAGAAAACAAGTTGCTCCTCGCTGCTCTCGACCAAGCAGAAGAAAGAAAGAAAGCTGCCGAGGTATTTAAAGACAAAAATGACTTTCTCTCCGCCAAAAAGCAGTATGTTGAAGCCGCAACTGTTCTTGCGAAATATTTGACTTCTGTAAGTAGTGGGAATTCTAGTAGTCCTGCACCCAAAGAAGCTTTATTAGCTTCTGTAAAAGATACCATGCGGAATCTGATTGAAAAAGGCGAAGAATGTGTACAGCTGGGGAAAATTAAAGAATTGGATGCTATTATGGGTAGAACAAATAGCCTGCCGGTTCAGAATTCTGGCAGTAGTCCGAGTAACGCCTCCGGTTCAGATACAACTAATAGTACACCTAGTACCGTCGCTAGTCTCGGAATGAACCAGAATTTTTCACCGCCACCAAGACAGAACGCGAATCTAGTGGCGGGGCCTTCGAATACGAATGGATCTAAATCTCAACCGATTATGAATGCAACTGGTACAATGGGTTTAAAATCCAAGCCCCTATCAGCTTTAGAAGTTGAAATCATCGGCCAATCCAGCAAATTTCAGACTTCGCAAGGAGGCGCTAACGCAAATACCGTAGCTGTTTTTAAACCTTGGGACGATGCAATCGACGGAAAACCGACTCAAAATAATGGTTCTAGTACTGGTTCAAAACTTTGGCTCGATCCCCTTGGTATGTTAAGTTTCGATTCGACCGAAACAACAGTAAACAACTTAAAACCTTCTGGTACTAATACTTCTGGTACACTGGCAGTGGTGGATCCGAAAAAAGGTGGTCCCAATGTTGTCATAGACCCCAACGCTGGTGGCGATGCCTTTCGAAAGACCTTTTCGCACTGGGTAAGACTGACCAGTGTCGCTGGTAGCGACGAACCTGAAGCCGATATCTGGAGGTCGTACGGAAATTTGTCAGGTGGAGGTCCTGGTTCGGACTCAGGTGCAGCTCTAGTCACTCAGGGGCACATCGGGAATTGTTCCTTCATCACTGCTGTTTGTTCGATTCTTCATTGGGAATATCGATTCAATAGATCTCTATTAACCAAACCAGCTCTCGGCCACATAAAACAAGACTCTCCGAGAGGAAAATTCTCTACCCGATTTTTCATCAATGGTTATTGGCGCAAAGTAGAGGTGGATGATTTAGTTCCTGTTAACCGCCGAAACGATCTGTTAACCGTCACACTCAAGAATGGTGCCAAATGGTTAACTCTCTACGAAAAGGCTTTCTTAAAAATCAAAGGGGGTACGTACGGGTTCAACGGCTCGATTGCCGCCTTCGACATATACGAGATGACCGGCTGGCCTCCTGAGTTGATCGTGTTGCGCGAGAAGTACGCTTATCTCGGTGTAAACAACTCGAAATCTGCTGATAGTTACTCGATTGAGGGACTGAATCGAATCTGGGACGAAATATTATATCCGCCACACGCTGGGTTTCGGAATGGAGACTGTTTAATGAGTGCTGGGTGTGGTAAAACGGAAGCATTCGAGGGCGTGGATGAGGAAGCACTGAGTAAGAAACTAGGGTTGGTAACTGGACATAGTTATGCTATATTGGAATTAGTTGAAGTGAAAAGGGAAGGTACCAGTGATAATAGAGTGCATAGATTGTTATTGCTGAAAAATCCTTGGTCTAGTTTCCAATGGACAGGGAAGTGGAGTGCGTTTGACAACATTAATTGGACACCTAGACTGAAACAGTTATTGAGATACGATATATTTTACGGAAGTACGCATAAAACTGCTGGTACTAATACCTCGAGTCATAACGACGGTTCCAAGGGTCTATTTTGGATCGAATTAGATGATTTTTACAAGTATTTCAGCAAGATATCAGTGAACTGGAATCTAGATTTGTTTAAGTTGTCGGGGAGCCCGCCGTTAACTCTACACCATTTTATCAGCACGGGGACGGATAAACGGCGGTTTAGAGATGGGATTTGGGAATGCCCACAGTTTGAGATTCGGATTCAGTATGAAGTACCGGCTGGACTGGTGGAGAAGTTTAAAATGATGTTGGAGAGTTTTAAGTCTAAGGGGAAGACCAGTTTGACAAATAAGTTAAGACTAACTCCTGATGAGTTAAGACAAATAAGTGGTGGAGGTTGTTTTTGGCTGGTGTTAACTCAACACAGTCGAGATTTTCGTTTGGAATACGATGCTATTCCGGATTGTTACACATACATAACGGAGATAGAGAACAGTAATGCTGAAAATCCCTCTGCTTCTTCCAATCTTGTGGCCGAAAACCTGAATAAATGGTTTAAACATTGTCCCAAAAGACTCTTTCGGGAACCCGATCGTTGTCATGAACTGCATGAAAAATATGAAAACGAGAAGTTTTTTACGACTCGGAATGTGGGGTATTGGCACGGGTCTTGTGTAGTAAATTTGAATAAGAATCAGGAGTATTTGAGGGAGAAAGTTTTGAAGATATTGACTCAACCAGGTGGTAAATCGAAGACTTCTAATAACAAGATAATTCTTGAACGCAGTTTCAATGTGACTGTTGACCGCCGTTACATAGCGGAAATTTTTGAAGAACGTAAAGCAGCCATAAAAAAGGCGACGCGGATGAACGTGCCAGCGTTACCGAGGGTTCCGAGTAACTCTGGGGATATGAACAATACTATGTGGAGTCTCGAGGATTACAAAAAAAACAACATTTGTCTGCGCACGAATTTCACTCTCCAACTATTTTCAACGGTACCGGTTACCTATTTTGAACCCATACCTGAAGTATTAAATTCGAATAGTAGTAGTAGTAGTAGTCCTACTTCCACAAGTTATAACGTTTTTGGTGCGCTTAATTTCGGGAATTTCTCCACGACATTTTCTGGAGGTTCGGGAAATTTATCTGGTGGATTTAGTACCATGAATTCAAAATCCCATGACGCTATTTTCTTCCCCCAATATCGCATAGAAATTATCGATATTAATTCCAACTCAAAAGCCTTACTACTAGAGTCCTTCCTAGAAGAGCTGCGCATCAGCCTATTCTGTCCGTGTCAGAATGCGGATAGTGAAGCATTCAACTCAAAACGGTCCGTGTTTTCGGAGTTGGAAGAACAAAGTGACGAGAATTTAATATCTAAATCCGACTTTGATCTGAAACCAAGAGTAAGTGTATACAGAGATCCAGCAGGAATGTCAACTTTGTCGGAAGGAGGTGGAGGTCCTAGTTCATCTTCCCAACGGTCACGTAGATACAGTAGTGCCGAGCTGCACCATGTTCCCTGCAAAGACAGGCCTTTGATTTTGACGTACAAATATCGGTCTCAATATCAATGCAATCTGGATCCTACTGGCACTACTGCTAGTAAACTAAAGAGTGTGATAGTTTGTGTGAAGTGCAACACGGATATCCCATTTTTAACCAAGAAAAAATCACAGATTCCGTATGAAATGGTGGTTGAGAGTGGGAATGCGAATACAGGACGATTTAGACTACAAATAACAGAACTCCTGTAAATACTAAATTATTGTTTGATATTGATATGACTGTATTGATAGCGTGGCGACTGTAATATTAGCATTTGAATTTTGGTCATGGACAAATTGACATGGAATAATTGATCTTACAGAGTGTTTTGCGACGTGTTCGTATACTACAGCTATAGAATTATATGTTCACCTTGTGACTGCTGTTCCTATAAATTCAAAATTTTTGAAAAGATTCAGATCTGATCATTCTTATCATTGAATGTTTACAGCTTGACCAAGTTAATAGGTTTTAGAAACAGTTACAGTAACTACTAACTACTGTATGTCACACGTGCTAAACATAATATAGTTCCTTATTAATTAGACTAGAAGAAGCAGGGAGGTTCCAGCTCTATGAATTTTTTAGTGTCAAGTTAGAAACTGATTGCTAGTAGAAAAATATTGTCACGGTTATACGAAACCGCACCAGTAATACTAAGTCTAGTAGTTCTTAAAAGTTAATTAATAATTCATTTTAGTCTTGTAAAAATTTCGATTGTTACACACAACAACCAAATCTACTGCAAATTATACTACATAGTTGAGTAAACTTACTCATCAAAATTCATACTAAAAATTACAACAGCAACTTTCTAAAGATATCATCATGTCAACAACAAAATGGAGCTATCTGTCAATATCAACGGTTCTAGGCTCAAGTCTTCAAACTGGTATCGACATGAAACAGTGGCGTCGCATAGGCCAGGATATGGGTCAAATCTTCAACAGAGAAGTAGAAGACGAGGACAACAGAGATTCAATGAGGCGGTGGAATCAGGTCGGAAGGAGACTGGCGGAGGCAAAAGTATTTGAAAATAACGATGACGATGATGAATTTCAATCTGATTTTGAATCAAGTGGTATTAGTCACGGCGTTAGTTGGCACACTGTGGGCAAAATGCTGGGGGAAAAAGCGAAGGAGATTTTCAACTACGAGTCGGAGGATTCTTCAGATAATCATGAAGAGAATTTAAGCATTCAAGCTAAGCCTAGTAGTTCAAGTTTCATTAAGAGGCCCTACAACAACGACGTAAACGATGACACAGAATCAACTACCTCAACGGTTGAATCGAGTCACACAAACGATAATTATAACCTGGTAACAATTTTAGATGAAGTAAACTCCAGTCCTATTCGGGGTTCAAGCTCGTCTCTGCAGGGGTGGCGGAATACGGCTTTGCGTCTTAGTGAAGTTTTTGGGAGGGCTGCGGCAGAATCGGCGCTGGAAGATGAACTGAATCATGAACTGAATCTGAGAACTGTAGCTTCAGATGATGTTTCTACATCTGAAGGTGAGGGATTAGTTTCTTCAGAACATTCAAAAGAGGAACCAGAAGCTGAACTTAGTGGTGGGTCCAAGAGCGATAATGAGTTGGAAGCAATGGAAGCAATGGCAGAATCGATTTATTCAGAAGTAGACCAAACTGTGGAAGAACCTGATAGAGAGCCAGAGATAATTCACGATGATCGTGAACAGCCAGTGCAAGAAGATTCAGGAACTTCAGGCTGGATAAATAATAATTCTGATTGGATTCTTGCTATGGCAGAAGCGTTTGAAACGGAGTTGGAAACTAGTCTCAATGAGATTAATGAAAGAAAAAAAGAAGAGGCAGCAGCAGTAGCTAGTAGTACACAGTTGCCAGCGAACTTGAAATCCAATAGTCAAAAAGGCTTAACCGAATTTGATCCCATTGATGAATTCGACAATGTAAACAGAATAACTTCAATGACTCCATCAATCGATAAATCTCAAATAGAAGAGTCTCCACCAGCCTCTTCAGAAGAATCTGTCAGTCCCGAAGACTTAGAAGTTACAAACTCAGTGGGCCACAACAGTGACATTATCAACAACATTCAAGTCTCTGCTAGTAGAATGTCTAGTCCAAATAAGTTGAACAACAATATTAAGTCTAATAATTTCGTTCCTCCCACGCCGTCCACGCGGTATTCTACGCCGAAAATGACCCCCTACGGCCACCCAGATTGGTCCCCCTGTCCATCCATAATATCAGCGTCCAGCAGTGCTAATATGGGAAGTTATCTCGGCGGTGGAATGGATTCCCCCTTCGTACTCGACGTAAAACCCGGAGGTCCAGGAGGATCTTCTGATCAGTTACAGTATAATTATCCAGGTAGCGCTTTTTCTGCACTGAATCTGAATCATCAGAACCAGAACCTGAATAACAATTTAGCAAAGCAGAATCAAGTTAGTACACCTGTACCTTTGACCGAGCAAAACGTGACGCAGCTGATGAATATGTCCTCCCCTCAGTCCACGAATTATCATCCTCAAAATTCGGTAAATTTTACGCCACCACCGGGACTGACCGCGCCACCAGGATCGAAAGCAGCATTATTATCTTCTCAGCGTAACAATATTAATATTCATAACGGGCGGCCATCCGCTTCCTCTTACACTGGTCATAGAATTTTGAGTTCTTCTTCTTCATCAGCATCAGACTCAGCTTCCCCGGAATTGACATCAAATTCAGAACCGGCGTTTTTCGGATTATTGCAACAAGACAATTCCAGTTCTCCCAAAGCAGCTAATGGAGCTGGTAGTAAACCCAGCAGCAAATCTATACTAGAGTGGTTATCTGCTACGCATGAGGGACAAAGAATTTGAGTGACTCCTGGGGTCACTTAGAGTTACAGATTATCATTCCTGACGGGCCCAGTAGTGTGTGGATAATTATCATCTATTTGAGAACTTAGAAATTTAAGGGGTTTTCAGTAATTAAATGTCAGGAAGGTTTATTTAAAGTCTAGCATATCAACGTATATGCCGTACCGATCATTTTAAAGACAGTACTAAATCTGGTTATAGCCGTACCAATACAGAAGTCTATCGTCGACAGTACAATTTTTGAAATATTATTTTTAACTCAAGTCTTAGTGTAAACTCACACCGGTAATACCAGTCCTATGAATCTAACAAGGTTCATTTTTACTTTTTCTGCCATAAAGCCCGCTAAAATTGAAAGTCTTCTGAAGACAGCACTGTCTCTGAAGCTCTTAAATTTGAGTACAGTCACCCATTTAAATTACCAAATTTCAATTATACCAGTACATTGAGAATTTATTATTGCTTTTTACACAACTGCTTCTTACACAACAGTTTTTAGTTCAGTAACTTTTAGTCTCGTTACTACTAGTCATTTGACCTTTTCTGACATTTTGTTTCGTGTAGTGCAAAAGTTCCAATTTATTTCCTCTGTGAATTTAGACTTTGTCGATGATAAAATCACTTCTCCTGTTCAACTTCCTTATCAAACTATTCCCACAGTTCACAGTTTTGGAAAAAAATCATATCCATGCTAAAATCACCTCTCCTGTTCAACAACTTCCTTTTTAAACTATTCCAACAGCATGTCAGTGCCGTCATTTTTCAACCTCAGGTTCAAAATAGTAAGTAGATTAAATTACATTGACAAAACCAAATTCAATTGGTCCAGCTATACTATTAGATTTAGACATTATAGCAGTTTGAATTGTCAAGTCGTAACAAACTTAAAGATGCCTACCAACCCCGAAGATGATCCCGCCATCCTGCGCTATCACATGCAACAAGCCGAAAATCCTAGTGGCAAAACCAAGAGTCGTAATCTAGTCGAGGAAGCTCAGGCTCGGGAAAGGGAGTCCCTATCAGATTCAACAACGACGTCCGTTATAAATAGCACAACAGCGGACTCCAGTGCAGCTGCTAAACCCGCCAAACTCAAGATGCCCGACGCCGCCGACCTCTTCTGGGACCAAGAGTTAAAAAAACAGACCAAGGAGGGGTGGTATCTCAAGGCCCTGCACTACTGGGACGCCCAAGAAGCCAGTGTCAACGGGGTATTGGGAGGTTATGGACACACAACCGGTCCTGATTTAAGAGAATCAGGACGTTTAGTGAAGTTGTTGAGAGGGAGGAAGGATGTTAAGTTTGGGTTTGGTCGAGTATTGGATTGTGGGGCAGGGATAGGAAGGATATCAGAGGGATTGTTATTGAAGGAGTTTGACACTGTAGATTTATTGGAGCCTTGTGGAAAATTGATTGTAGAAGGAAAAAGAAAATTAGGAGGGAAAAATAAGGTAGGGAATTTTTATCCATATTCATTACAAGATTTTAATTTTTGTGGAGAAAGACATCGAGTATTGGGGGAGGGTGAGAATCCTCGCGAGGTTGATGAAAAATTGAGGAAATGGCAATCAGAAGAGATGGTGAAAAGTTCTAGCAATAATAGCAATTCGAATACAACGGGAAACAATGTTTCTCCCAATGGTACCATCAAATTAGCCACAGAAACCACTCTCCAATACCCTCCAGTAAAACAGCCCCTCAAATACGACTGCATATGGAATCAATGGGTTCTTTTGTACCTGACTGATCAGGACTTAATCGCCTACATGAAGCGTTGTATTGACGCTCTTGAGAATAAAGAAACCGGATGGATATTTTGTAAGGAGAATGTATTACCAATTGCAGCTCCAAATACGAAAACAACGCTGGACCAGAACCTCAAGGATGCAAGAGGATTTGAAATCGATATTGAAGACAACGGATTAACCCGCTCAGACGATAGATATAGGATGTTATTTGAGAAAGCAGGTTTGGAGATTGTGTGTGCATTGAGACAGAGCAATTGGCCGTCGGACTTGTATCCGGTGTATATGTACGTTTTGAAGCCGAATAAAGGGGTGCTGGCGCTGGAATCAAAAGCTGTGAATCAGGAAGCGAAATAATTATAGAGTAAATTAGAATTTTTCTTATGCCATTGCTTGTTAAATTATTATGCACTGTGATCGTTGAATCTGACTCAATTTTATTTGAAAGTCTTTAGTATTGTAGATGCGGATTTGTTTGTGAAGAAAGTCTATACGGAGGCTAGTTGCCCAATGCCCAATGCCAATTGTGAATTTGGTCTGACTCTCATGAAATAAAGCTGTGTTACAAAATGGTTTTGGTCTTTCCAATAGGAAATGACATTGATCATGATCTATCTCTAAAAAATTGTTGCGTAATATTCGTTTTTGTGCCTAAAAAAATGCTTACTAACTTTATACAGTTGCCAACTAGTGTAAACACGTGTGATTAAATTTCGCCCTATTAAGTACATCTTAGTTTTAAACCACAGTGATCGAAGATCAAATAGAGTTACTACTTCTAGCTAAGACTAAATTTATAGTTTACTTCATATTATAACTTTTAAACTACTTTTATAACCAACCACCTTCGCCCACCATGGCCGGCATGCCTGATTCCGAATACTCCTTCTCTCTCACCACCTTCGCCCCAAACGGCAAACTCGCCCAAATCGAAGCCGCCCTTGCTGCCGTCGAAAAAGGCAACGACTCTCTAGGTATTAAATGTACTGACGGAGTCATTTTAGCTACTGAAAAGAGATTACATACTTCGTTGATGGACGAGGAGTGTTATCGTAAGATAGAAAACCTCGGTAGCGGGGTTGGATGTGTTTTTGCTGGGATTAGTCCGGATTATCGGGTTTTGGTGAGACAGGGGAGGAAGAGGGCTCAGGCATACAAGGGTATGTACGGGGATGAAATCCCTTGTAGTCAGATCACGAAGGGATTGGCAGATGTTATGCAGGAATATACTCAATCTGGGGGTGTAAGACCGTTCGGAGTCTCGTTGTTAGTTGCTGGGTATGATCAAGATCAACCACAACTGTTTCAGGTGGATCCGTCTGGGACTTATTTTGGTTGGAAGGCGACAGCGATCGGGAAGAATTATAAATCTATGAAGGCCTTTTTAGAACGTAGGTATTCGGAAGACTTGAATATTGAGAGTGGGATTGGAGTAGCGTTGTTAACATTAAGAGATTGTGCGGAGGGGAAATTGACAGAGGAGAATGTTGAGATCAGTATCGTACAGAATAAAGTAGATGAAAAGACGGGGGAAATGAAAACAGAGTTTAGATTACTGACTCCACAGGAGGTGAAAGATTACTTGGAAGACACGGAATGATTACTGTCTGATGGGAAGAATTATTTGGTAATCATTGTCGTTACACTAGTAGTTTAAAAAAGTTCTTATAAGTTATTATATGGAACTGAAGTGGGGTGGGTTGTGATCATATTACAAATCGGTTCAGATCTTAGATTAAAGTTGGAAAAATCTTCTTTGTATAGCGTGTTGATTTTGGAGTCACAGTAATGCTGTGACGACAACTTTCTGAAATAAATTTTCGACGAATTTTTATTCTTGTGACATTAAAAAAAAAATCGAAAAAAAAAGAGAATCATTAGCTCGCTTAGTTTTCTAGATTTCTAGCGTGCTAAGCCTTTTCTAGTCTTGAGTACACATTGTCATGTTCCGATATCAGCCATAAATGATCTTGTTGCTTTGAATTTCCTCTGTCCAGTCCAAAAATTTCTTTTTCAATATTCTTTCTCTAATACAGTCCCGATTTCCTATAACAAAAAAAATCACTTTCAATTTACGCTATGCATTGTCAAGAATCAAAATTGCATTTTTTTTTTTTTTCATCAGTGTTGTACAGTGTAATAACCATTCAAACTTAAATAATTTCATCGATTCGAATACTAGTCGGTTTGTAGACTCTATTAACTAGATAGTAAATTATTAGCGCGTGAAAAGTTAAACTGAATTGAAACTGTCGAAAATATGCCCGCCTCTCCTGCCAACTCATTAAAACCAACAACTTCTATTAGATCTGAGGTCAACGACACAGATGAGCCAATGCCTACTGTTACAGATGTCAAAGACAACTGTAATACCACAACTACTAAGCCTATTAAGTTAGTAAAGGAGCGTCTTTTAGGACAAGACAATTCCGAATCAAATTCACCTCTGAAGGGACAAAAACAAGCTGAGGCTGCTCAACAACAAAAGCAACAGTCTAGTCAACCTAGTCAAGAAGAGTCTTCTGATCCCGATTTAGCTGCTGCCATCGCAGCCAGTCTAGGAATGGAATCCGATTTTTCAGAAGTCAATAACGCAGCTCAAGCAGCAGCTCTGAACAACTGTGCTAGTAACATAAACAGTATAAACAGTAGTAACATCAACTCAAATTTATCAACATCTCAGGCCCAGATTGGTCCCGTCGGCTCTTCTTCCGCCGTCTTTCTGCCTTCTCCCAGAAACCCTATGGAATACAACCACCTAGAAGATCAATCTTGTACCCCCGCCGAGTTGGAAAGGAGTATTTTTGGACGGAGTTATGTGCGACCCAGTGAGAGTAAAAGAGGTTTAGTACCAAACTGTAATAGTGGTTCAGAGAATAATAATGATGACATGGATAATTCCGGTAACGGTTCAAGTTTCACCGACGTCATGACTTCCGAAGAACGAATAGAATTCGCAGAACACATACATTTCGCTTATGATTGTTATTATCAGACAATTCTGCATGACAGCGGGTTTGCGTTGGCGTGGGAACCGAAATGGCGCCCTGATCCCGCGGAATTGAGCGAAGGGGATAATCATAGAGAAGAAAGCGATAGTGAGGATTGTTGTAGTGAATCTGAATCTGAAGGTAATATTAATGATTGCGATCCACCCACTTATCCTCCATTTGTTCGGTGTCCCCCAAGACTCTGGGTAGGCTCCGAAATCGACACTTGTACTAACAACGATGGATCTGACAATTCCAATGACTCAACAACCGCCGCAGTCCGCTGTATTTCCTTCCGAGGGAATGCTATTCCCGCAGGTATTCCCTATCTGTCCAAAACCGAGCCCCATGAGGACATGAAGGAGACAAATTTTCTGATTAAACGATACTTCTCCCTCGGGATTAAGCCAAATCCAAAGGAGATTGTGGAGGAATGTGTGTGCAACATTGTCACCGGTGAGGATGAAATGGTAAAACGAACAAGAGGATTTAATAACGAAATGCCAGGATTAGACAGTTTGATATTTGATAAGAGTGGTCTTAGACAATCGGAAACAGTGCCGAGCACGTTTGGGTTTGGATTGGTTGAGGAATTGTATGAGAAGGTGATCGGCCCTTTGGATGGACCGGACGGTGGAGTAAACCAAGATTCAGATGATGAGAACTGTGCCAAGACTTTCTTTTATGCGCCGGCGATAGCGGAGAGACCATGGAATTTTATGGATGTGATTGAACAAGAGAAGAGAAATACAGTATTGCGTGAAAAGAATTTAAATGAAAGTAGTAGTACAATGACGAGTTCGTTTTTAAAATCATCTAAAAATGAGAAACCCTTCGAGACTTTGGATTACGATGAAGTCAATGACTCAAACTCGTATCCAGGACAATATCCAACGCCGATGGGTATGAATCGACTGGTGTATACGAGGGATAAACGGGGGAGACAATGGGTTATTGCATTTAGAGAAGATGGGTATCTGGATTGTAAAAGAGTACTGTATGGAATGGAACACCCCGTTGTTGACAAAGAAAGTACTAACTCCAAAGAACTTGAAAAAGAAGAATCTAATAAGATCAAGAAAGCCACAGGTAACAAGAATTGTACCATTCTTCTCGGGCCTTGTCACAACAATCCGGGATACGGGTTGGCTACGGTTTCAACTAAGGGTCGACCAGACGGCATTCTCTTCTCCGCCGGTGGCGAGGGAAAAATCGCTATGTGGGATTTGAATGCAATCGAAGATGAAGATCTTCTTCTGAATCTTGGGAATTTAGATCAATGTAATATGATTGGTGATCTCCCTTGTATTAAAAAAGAGAATCTTGATAGGGTGTTGTTAGCGGTGGTGGAGGATCTTCATCAACGATCGGATTCCGTGAACGATTTGTGCGTGTGTTTTAAGGGGGAGAGTAAAGATGAGCTTCGGCAATTGAAAAAGAAGAATCGAACATATTACGTTTACGGATCGAGTGAGACTGTCCCGCTGTTTGAAGTGAAATTCAAGTTGAAAAGCAGTTCTAGTACTGAATCGGGATCATCAAAAAGATTGAGAAAAGCTGTCGTCTCCAAGTCTTTTACTCCAGTAATTGATTTGGTCAAGGACTGGGCTCCATTTTGTTTGATGAACAAGTTGGCTTCCGAAGCGCGAAACATTTCACCCCCAGAGGTTCTCACCTGCGATGTATTTGAAGGAAAGGTGGTTCTTGGATGCCGAGACGGCTCGGTTTTGGTGTTCAAAGTACCATCGAAAGCCGGACTGAATGATTCAACATCTTCTTCAGACGATAAAGATTCGGATGAAGAACCGTCTAGTTCGGAATCCAGTTCTAGTTCAAAGTCCGAATCGGAACACGGTCCTGAATTCCTCCAAAAACATTTGTTACTCAGCTTTCCCCAAATCCACTCGGGTGAGGTGCAGATGGTAAACTGGAAGAGATTTCGCACCGGAGACCCAATTTTCGCATCAGCTGGCGGGGAAGACGCCACTATTCTGTTATTTGATTTGAACATAAAAGAATCGGCAGAAGCATCAGAGGAAGGTAAATCGAGTCCCCGTAAGAATCTATCCTCTTCCAATGTCAAGAATAGATCCCCAAAGTCTTCTAAAAAGGATAAGCTGGAAGAGGATCTCCCACCTCAATTAGTCTTCAAACACAGAGGTCATAGAGAAGGGATTCTATGGTTCAATTTCTGTCCCGACATCGACTGGCTCATCTGTAGTACCGGATTAGATAACCAATTACAGTTATGGCAACCGTTATCATTCATAAGAGAGAGAGAAAATGCGGAACATCACGGTATGGAGCCCCAAGGCCTCGAGGAAATGGAGGTTCAACGAGATCTGGCAGAGTGTATGGGGATGAATTACGCTGAATTGCTGGGGGAAGAGGGAGTTAAAGAAGCTTTGAAGATTAATCAGTCTCTACTAGGTACTAATATGATGAATCCTCATTCCGAAGCCGCTTTAAAACAAGCCGGGATTAATTCTCTTCTAAATCTAGCTGAGAAATCAATCTCCAAGAATAGTAGTACTGGTAGTAAATCAGGTTCAGGAAGTGGATCTGATAACAGTAAAGATTCCAAACACAGTTCTATCCTCTCTGGTAATTCTGGAATATCGAGAAAGGAGATAGCTGAATTAGTCCCCAAACTGATGCCGGATCTGTTAAGAGAGGTATTAGGAGGTGCCATAGGACTGGGAGGTGACGGTGGAGATCTTTTTGGTCCAAATATAACAGATGAGGACATGGTTATTCCGGATGACGAAGCTAGTGAAGAGGGTGGTGATGATCTTTATGATGACATTCTTGATCAGGCATTGGTACAAGAAGCTTTGGCAGCTAGTCTGGTAGAAAATGATGCGAATGGTAGTATAGCGACGACGTCGAGTAGTAGTTTGAAAGTGAACACAAGTGTGAGTAATTTAAGTAGTAGTTCAAGCTGTAGCTCCTCATCAATGTCGAGCTCAAGTACTTCAGCAACTGTAGTTGCCGCTGCGTCCGATGGAAAGAACACTACTAAACCGACAGCGAGTTTAACTCTATCAGCTCAAGCCCAACAAGAGGCCCGTGATGCTCTTCAAGAAGCAATCAAACCAAAAGTCAATACTAATAACAAAGACAAAGACATCAATTCCAAAGATCAGAAGAACTCGAAAGCTCAAGAAGATAACACAGTTGATTCCACCGAGCAAACCCTGAAGTACATCAAGGAGGCTGGAAAGCTTGCTTACGCCGCTGGTCTAGGCAAAACCATCAACGAACACGGTGAAATGGTGGACGCTAGTGACGGCGCTGAATGCGTTGTTAAGGCTCAGAAGCGTTCCAGCACTGCCGAGGAAACTGATAGTAACGAGGTATTATTGGACGTTACAACAAATAGGGCGAAAAAACGACAGAAAACCGGTGATGTCACTAAAGCTGACGCGGACGCAAAAGGTGAAGAAACGAAAGTTTAATCATCATTTACATCGTTAAAATTTATAATAGACTTTAAATAGTAGTGTGATATAATAGCATGTCAAATTTTCCATTTGTCTTTATATATTTTGAAGCACGGTTTTGAACGTGCTAGAATAATCGAGATTGTTTAGGTCATGTATAGCTAGATATCATCATCGATTCAAGTTCAAAGTTTTCTCTTATATCAGGCCTAAGCAAAATGGTTTTGGTTGTTCTCTATTACTGTTGAGGTCAAAGTTTGAGTGGAGTACTGCAGAGGTTGTGGTTTGTCTAAATTAAATTTGAATTGAAATGTTATACGGTATACCTGTTTCGTTAGATTTAAAGATTTAGAAATTGGTTGTTTTTTTTTTAAGTACTAGGCATAATTATATCCGGAGAATGATGTATATAACATTCACAGCAATGCTGCTGCAGGTGCTGGTTCTGATGATGTCGCTGTCTCCGACGACGTTATTGTGCGAAAGTCATCGGTCCAAGAAGAAACTGCGAAAAGATTCGAATCATTTGAAATCTAAAAAGAAAGAACATTCACTGAATCAAGTCAAACTGGAGTTAGCAGACTCTGATTCACAGAACCATAATGATGAACACGAACATAATTCAGATCAGGTAGAAATAAAAGATGACGCTGAATTCGAAGCTTCTGATACTGGTCGGTACACACGTCTATCGAATGATGAGATATTATTAGAGTCTGATTCAGGTAAGAAAAAACATCGGGCTAGTATAATAAAAGAATCTTACTACGGTAGTAGCGCCATTGAATCCGGTGAATCCGAATTTAGCAAGAAGTCTCAATTGAATGCGAACAATACTCAGACTGTTACGGTCAGTTCAGATTCTGGTTCAAATCCAAATCCATTGAACAACAACCCAAGTCCATCAACGGACAGTAACTCGGATTCTACATCCAATTCGTTGATCCGGAAAGCTATGAAATCCGTTTCCGACGCAGCAACAGAATCTTCTGCATCCGTGACTTCTCTATTGGATTCAGTGGGTGCCAAATTGAATTCGGGGATTGAATCTTTTGCAACAGTTGCACAGTCAGGCAACACAACATCAACAGCTACAGCTTCTCCAACAGATACTCCTGACGAGCTAGTTTTGGTCCATATACCCAATAAGATCAAGGAATGCAACGGCGTGTACAAATTCGAGTCGGGTTCTCGTCCGAAGAAATGGAAGTTGGACCATAGTAAATCCGGAAGAAAGAATTTGAATAAGGAATCAGCGGCATTGTACCATTTTTCATCGAAATTAGTGGGGTTGAAGTTTCTGAAAGAAACATTTGGAAACAAAAAACCGGCTGGGCCGAAGAAATACGTCGCTAAAAGTTCCACTTCTAACGGCACTAATTCCTCCGAAGGGGAGGATGAAGCCGGTATTTTCGTCGTAATGTGCGATCCCGCCTCCAAATTGGGTTGGTTCGCCTACCCGAATGACAACGATAATTATGCGACGACCTTAAACGACAAAGATCTTTACACCCGTCTCTACAATACTAAAAAACCAATAGACGGAGTTGGTTTATGGTTAGCTGCCAAAGACAACAAAGCTGATTCCGCCTATCCTTCCATCACCTTAAGACCCGTTTTCTACGAAGTAGGAAGGAATACCATGATTTTCTTCTTTTCTTTGAATTTAATTCTCTACTTAGGCTATATTTATTGTTATTCCCAAGGCAGAGACCTTCGCGAGCAATCTCTCTATGATGATCCCGGGCCAACCAGATCGGAATGTGGATTTTTTGTATTCTTCCTTCTCTTCCTTATCTATGTCATGGGCTGTTGGATCTTTGAGAACACTCTCATGAGTCCAAACGGGGGCGCAGATGATTTCGACGGCTATTACAAGTCTGAGGGACTGTGGACAGCGTGGATTGTGAGTATGTGCTTGATCCCGAGTGTGGTTTGCGGGATGTTTTGGTACAGTTATGAGAGAGAATGGGGAGATTTACATGGGGTGTGGAGCAGGAATAGTGGAGAAGATGGAGGGGGTGGGGATGATGGGGGGGACTTGTCAAATGGAGCAGATGGAGGGGGTGTTGTCAGAGGATCTAGTAATGTTCAGACTCGGGGGTCTAATGTGCAGACTCGGGGCTCTAATATTAATAGGGGGCAGAGTCAGAGAGCTGCGGCTGGGTGAGGGGGGTCTGAATCTGAGGTTGGTTGGGATAATTAATATAGTCTAAGGTATTAGAAATAATATTTGAAATAAAATTTACATTACAATAAGGAATTGAATTAGTATTTCAATTTTCTAATAATGGTACTACTAAATAGCACTTTTTTTGAAGAGTCTGAGAGATAATTATCATTTTGAAGAGCTTAAGAATATAGCCTATTTTTAAATCAGTAATAAGACAAGTTTTTCGAACTATGTCTTCTCTGAACTGTGAGCGTCGAGATTTTCGTGACTCATCACTTAACAGATTAAATTTAAAATAGACTCTGTCTAGAATCTAGATAGAACTTTTTATCTGAAAATTAGTATTATTTAATGGTCTAATATTAATAATGATAGAACTTTCATTGTGAGTTTTTTTTGGCCTACTAGTAAAATATGTAGTACTGTAACTACCAAACACATGCTATCGTATTCTGAATTTGCTATCCAACCTGGTTAAATGCGATAGCAAAAAAGATAGCAAATTTCATTATGAGACAGGGACTGACATGGAATCTAGTTTCAATTCTAGTCCTGATCATTAATTATATCGAAGCTCGCTCTGTAAATGTAGATCTAGACACAGGTACTACTAACTTAATAACCGATGCAAATGGCAATTACGTTGGAAATTCAAACAACAAACTGCTCAAGTGCACAGGCTCAGAATCATCAAGTTCTGCATTGGATTCATTATCGGAATCCATAGTACCGATTCAAGCCGATGATGTTACAACAGACTCAGTTCCTGACTTTCCAGCGTCATCTCTGCGGCTACAAATTGACACTGGACCTGCTGTAAATTCAACAGCAACTCAGACTGTAGTAAAACACAACAAGAATCATGCTTTCCTAGAAACATCATCAAATTTAGAAACCCCAGAGGACTTCAACCGCGAGGCCCTAATCAAAACCACCAACACCTCCATGAAAACCTACCGAATGCATTTTGCTCCGCCCCTTCGTTCTCTCAACGCCAACATTCTGCATCCCCCGGGTTCGCCCGAGTATTTAGTGGTTCTGTACTCCCCTGAAGAAACTTGCAATGGTGTATATAAACGAGAAGATGATAGTTTGAAGGATGTGTACCAGAAACAGGATGAAAAAAACCGTAAAGAGGGTGGAATGGGTATATTGAATGATTTGATTAAACCAGAGAAGCTTTATGGGGATTTACCTGGTAAGTCTCCTAAGTCAAATGATGATAAACATACTTCTTTATCCAGTACAACGATCGTCTGGAAACTCCATCACTCCAAACGGGATCACGTGAACAAAGAGACGACGGCGAGGATCCACCATTTCTTCAACGTGCTGGACGGGTGGCAGTATTTGTGGCAAAGATACGGGAATTGGGAGGAAGGGTTTAAGAGGAAAAAAGAGTATGAGAATGCCCCTACAGAAGAGGAACGAAAGAGAATGGTGGATCGAGATTGGCATAGCGGGATGGTGGTGTTGGAATGTAATGAAGGAAAGACAATAGATGTAGATAGTATGATGATGGAGGATGGTGGAAGAGAAATTAGTAGTACTACAAGTAGTAATAGTATGATAATGGTTGAATCAAAATTAAATTCGACAATTATGTCATCAAGTTCAGAAGAAGATTCAAATTTTAAAGCTTGGTATGCCTATCGCTCACGAAAGAAGCCTGACGACGATAACGACATCGAGGATTTCTACCAAAAAGTTCACAAAACCCGTTGGCACGACAAGTCTAGACTCTTCAAGGACTGGACTGACGCCACCACCAATAAAAAACTTGACAAAAAGAAATCGGAATCCATCGAGGTATTTCCAAAAAACGAAACCGATCTCGATTTCTGGGTGAACATTTGGAATGGGTTCATAGCTCCTATTCTTGGGTTTATATTGTATCTCATAACCTATTTCGACGGCAGACGTCAACGTTCTGCTGTCGATTATTGGATGGGTCCTACTTTCTGCGAAAATTTCTGGTTTCTCCTGTTCGCGGGGTGGGAGACGTGTAGACTTATCCACGATTTTTTTTTTAACTGATGACTATATAGCTGAATGTGATGCAGAATGGATAGAACCACCATGGTTTTCGGTTAAAACAGGACTGTGTTTGGTTTTGGTTGGGATTTGCTGGGTTCTGTGGGTGAAGAGTATATTTGGTGAGAAGGGGTCCGAGGAGAAAAGTAATGAGGGAGAGGAGAATGAAGAGGAATATGAATGAATGAATGTGGTTGTAAGGGGTTAAATTTAATAAACTTACAATCTATTTATTATAGAACAAGTCTAGAAGTCTCTAATAATTGTCGATTCAATGACAAGGTAACTTGTATTATTAAATTGTATTATGCTAGAAATTTTCTATTAGACTGAGTGTAGACTAAGAATTATGCTAGTGATTGTACACCGCATTTTCTTGAGTAGTATTTGTATTTCTTATGTTGAAGTAACAAGATGATTATAATTAAAGTCAATTTTAAATTTGTATGAGTCGTCGGACGTTTACGTTTAAACTTTAAACTACCAAAATAGGAGCTCATCATGGCACTAGGCCGTATATTTAGAGCCGTTTTGTCGTTTTTACATCGTCGTTCGATCGTTCAACACACGTTACTTTAGGTATAAATGAAGTGAGAAAAGAAATCAGATTCCTCACTCCTAATTTAATTACGAATTACTAAACTGTTTTTATTGACGGTTCAGACTTTTGATTTTCATTAAATTTTTAACCCCGCACAGCACCATTCCCCCATTAATGAATGATTGTTATAAGTGATTGAAAGTCTTATAAGTTCTCGATATTAACGGTGATAATAATCTAAGTTATTTTGTTGATATTTTTGTTGATATTATTAAGAATAAAAAAATGAATTCAGAATAATATAATGTCATATAATAATTGGAAAGTATGATGGTATAATGATTGAATAACATAATTTGATATAGACTTAAGAGAAAAGGATTATAATTACACTGTAAATAGACAAATTTTTCAAGTAGTTCCATTTAATATTACCAGACGATCATGCGTCATATTCGGCTCAGTCTTTTAGTTGTCGGAGGAGCATCCTCCGAAACCCGCACATGCGGCAACACCTCTCAAGATGGTAGCAGTCACGACCCAGCCGGCGGTTTCCGCGATAATTGTAATCTTATAACCCAGCATTTCATTGAGTCCAAAGTCTGTGCAACCGCCACCTGTCAAATTTCCGAGTGTTGTCCTCCCCGCACCTGCGCAAACTCCGCTGACGACGAAGAAAATGGAAGTTATTCTGAAGACGGTTTTCCTTGTCCGACCAGCTATCACAACATGTGGGAGGATGAAAGTTGTTAACATAGAGCGGATATGAGTAGTGAGAAATGTAGTAAGACTAAGTGTTGTAAATTGAGGGAGTGTGAGAATACGTTGGTAGACGGGAATTACGGCGGTGATGGTAATGGGTTTACTTGTGGCGGCGCAAATCATTACGCAGACGTGAGACCAAATGTAGAGTGTGGGTAACAGTGCGACACTCAGAAATGCTGTTATCCGAAGACGTGTAAATACTCTCGGCCGTTTGTGATACCGCCGTTTCCGTCGTCGTGACAGGCAATGGGTAGAGATCATACAGACAGAACGTGCTACGAAGATTGCGGTATGAAAGACCCTGAAGCCCAGACCACGGACTCTACTAAGGCTTGTTTTACCGGTTGTCACGATTCGTCCTGTTGTTAGAGATAACGCTACGCACACAAATGCGAGAAGTATTGTGGTTATAATGGTTTTTGCTGCAAGAAGTCAAGAGAAAACGAGTGTCAAGAAGAAGCAGAACGTCTTGGTCATGTTTTTCCTCCAGAAGATCGGTGGGACAACGGATTTATGAAACACTTTTGCTATAGTATGGACAAGGTTAGTCCGGAGGTTCCTTATTTTCACAAGGATGGATTCCAGGATTGTGGTGGGAATTAAATGGTTACTGACGGACTCTGCGAGGATAATGATGTGTGTACTGAAGCTGCCTGTTGTGCAGATCACGTGAAGACTTGCGGAAATACAAGTAGAACAGGAGATTATAGTAATGAGGGATACTCATGCGACAATCTATCACATAAAAAGAATATAGACGAAGCCTGTCCAGGTGGGGAGTGTAATAGTGATTTCTGCTGTGAGGCTAAAAAGTGCGGCAACACCAGCACAGACCGACGGTCTTATGATCCGGACGTACTAGACGACAATCCAACTGGAAGCCATATTTGCACCGCCGATCAGTTTTTTCTAGCCGATGGAGCTTGTGACCAAGAATGCACAACGGATAAATGTTGTTTGGATCGTCAGTGCGAAAACACACGCGGAGACGGCCTAACACGATGGAAGGAGGGAGATACAGCTCAAAAATTCTCGTATTGGTGTGACGAAGACGAGGAGCATTTCCTCGGAGAGGTGTTGTGTGGTCAAACCTGCACGAAGGAAATTTGTTGCCCTACCAGGAAATGTGGGAATACGCTGTCGTTGCCGGATGGGAGGAGTTACAGCGCGGATTCAACG
>Ga0099797_100130_pt1 | contig 47573 bp, 26 predicted proteins | sample Uncmet_Sort48C_1_FD_89871 | JGI IMG/M metagenome (GOLD analysis project Ga0099797, IMG submission 89871) | Marine eukaryotic communities from CALCOFI LINE 67, Pacific Ocean - C012_Sort48C_1 | ecosystem: Environmental > Aquatic > Marine > Oceanic | place: Pacific Ocean: Monterey Bay | collected...
GAGATTCTTCATTTTTCTTCGCCTGAGATCGGCGAGATATTTTTTTTTTTCGTTTTGGGGGTCGGCGAGATTCTTCATTTTTTTTCGCCTAAGATCCGCGAGATATTTTTTTTCCGTTTTTGGGATCGTCGAGATTCTTCATTTTTTTTCGCCTGAGATCGGCGAGATATTTCTTTTCCGTTTTTGGGATCGGTGAGATTCTTCATTTTTTTTCGCCTGAGATCGGCGAGATATTTTTTTTTCGTTTTTGGGATCGGCGAGATTCTTCATTTTTTTTCGCCTGAGATCGGCGAGATATTTTTTTTTTCGTTTTTGGGATCGGCGAGCTTCATTTTTTTTCGCGTGAGATCGGCGAGATATTTTTTTTTCGTTTTGGGGGTCGGCGAGATTCTTCATTTTTTTTCGCCTGAGATCGGCGAGATATTTTTTTTTCGTTTTGGGGGTCGGACAGATTCGCATCAGTTTTCTCAGAGGCGATTTAACAAAGAGGCCAAAAAAATTCGATTTGTGAACGGCAATGCCAATGGAAACGGCAACGCGTCTGTTACATGGCAGGGAAGGGGGAGACACGCAAAAATCTTGGAAATGGAAGCCACTGAGAAGAAACTCAAGGAAGAGAAGAGCGCAATCGAAAAGAAGGCTTCTCCAACGGGACACAGAAGGTTTCTCGAGTCCCCCGGGACAAAGAAGGTTTCTCCAGCGGGACAAAGGAGGTTGCATCATGGAGCGCGCAAACACCATAATGATAGGGGCAGCGTGGCGTCGATGGTGCTCCTGGCAGTGTCGAAACAGGTGGAATGACGTCCTCCCGTTCGAGCTGGTCGACGAATACCTCCCTCAAAGTTAACAGTGCGGAAACAGGCGCATTGACGTTTTCCCGCTCGAACTGGTCGGCGATGGTCTCCGTTTGCCGATCGAACTCCATCGGAACGAAACAACGAAAGTCCACCCTTCAGCATGGGACAGATTCCAGACTGTCCACCCCTTCAACAACGATGGCCCACCCTTTCGCACAACAGAGAGGCGAAATCATGTGGCTGGGCAGAGGATTGGCGCCATGCAGCGCTTCTTTGTTTTGCAACTGTACACGACACCGCAACCACTACGAATCAGCACGGGCCTTGCCTGGGAAAAAACATAACGATAAACACGACGAAATTACTCCGTGAAATTAATAACCTAAATCGCGCGACCCCAAGAGACCGCCAGAAATAGCGTCAGATGATGGAGAATAGTGCCAAAGTGGCCAGAGACTGAGAGTCTGTCATCAGATGATGTCAAATCAGCCGGCCAGGATTCGAGGGATCTCATCAAACTTCAACAACAATCAGATTCCCCTTGAAATCGCAAGCGCGCTACATTTTTTCCCTCTCTCCCGGAACCATTTTCCCCTGTGCTCCCCACTGCATTGGTTTTCGCTTTCGAGACCTCGTCTAAATCAAATTTGAATTTCTCGGCGACTGTACGCGGAGCTCCGCGTTATGAAACGTGTACAATCGAACAGACGAGTACGCATCTGACACAATCGGAGAACTTCAAATGCTCTTCGTCAATCATGGCACGCATGAAGAAATATCATAAATTTCAGCTGAATATAAAAAGAAAAAATCTATGAACAAAAAAACAAAAAATCTTCCGTGAGAAACTCGATTCACTGTCGTACTATTTTTCTCTAAAGAAGCGCTGCATCTGCGCTAGCTGCACGATATGCGATTATGAGTGGGTCGTTACTACAGGCATTGCCATCATGAAGGCCTGTGACAGTGTGGTATTGTGTGACACAAAAATTGGCATGAATCTACACATATCTATTTCTAATTTCTACAAAATTTCACAAAATTTCGCAAATTTCCGCTAATTCAGCTCAAAAGACGCACGTCTTTCAGCCAGTACTTGACCAGTTGTTCTTTCCCGGATTGCGACCTCAATATCTGTTTTGGACTCACTGACGCCATCTGATGGCCCATCAGGTCCAGTCTCAGGTCCAGTCTCCTGCACAGTAGTGCCCAATACAACCCTTGCCAAAACTCTTTGCCCCTCAATACCCAACACACTACCCCTATCATAGTAATCATCCATCTCAAAGATTGCGCCTGCCTCCTCGTACCACATGCGCACATTCTCAGAATATTTTCTGTCATCAGCTTTGACGTTGGCGGAGTTTTTACCAAGAAGAAAGTTGAACTCCTGTTCCAAAATAAACGAGGGAAGAATTTCTCGGCTGGCTTCACGACTCCTTATCTCACCGAACATAGTAATACTAGCTTCAGAATCAGACGGAGAGTCTTTTTCTAAAGAACTACTTTTTCCTTGCTGAGCAAACCTTTTCTCAGAAAATCTTTTTTGAAATGTGTCCTCCTCACCCTGAAAAGCCAGTTTCTCTGTCTCCTCTACTTTCTGGGTCAAAAGTATAACGCGGTCAAGAATGAGTTTCAGACTGTTGCGGTGTGTTTTTTCTGTCCACTCCTTTCCTTTCTCTCCCATTCCGCCTCCCATTCCAGAGCTTTCCATTCCGATAATTGTAGTGCCTTCCAGTCCCAAAACTTCGCGCAGCATCTTTCCTTGTTTCAATCGATCTACCATCAGAATTTGTTGTTCAAGGTCTCGAAGACTTTTTTCCTTCATAATTGTTTGTTCAGGTTCTCTGAGACTTCTTTCCTTTCTCGTGGTCACTACCGTGGTTAACGAATCAGAAAACTGTTTGAAATTAATTCCGAGTAAAAAACCACCCACAGTACCACTGACAACAGTACGACGATCGGAAAGGACTTTGTCTTCTGGCGTCTGCTGGGAAGTCTGTACTTCGGGCGCCTGCTGTGAAGTTTCTTCAGAAGTCTGTGGCACGGTGGGCGGAATGGTAGCTGCAGTTTCTTCTTGCGTCTGTAAAACTTTTTCTTGCGTCTGTGAAACTTTTTCTTGCGTCTGTGAAGCTTTTTCTTGCGTCTGTGAAACTTTTTCTGGCGTTCGGGACGTCAACGGATGATCATGATCGGCAATTGCAATTTCTTCTAGGCTTAGCGTCTGTGATGCCAGTTCTGATCGCGGAGGGCTGAGGATAAGAGGTTTACGTTTTGGCTTTGTGTTGAAAATGTTTTTGTCAAACTTGATATCACATCACTGAAGGGCAATATCCTTCAGTTCCAAAAAAGTTGAAAATAGGACTTCCCCAGAATCATTGACATATCAAATGGAAATTCATAATCTATGTCGGGCAAATTGAAAATTAGGCAAATTGAAAATTATACCTGCTATCGTCCTTAGGAATATCCTTGTCTTCCATGGAGTTTGGGCATTCCTCATGAGCATTCTTGACATCTTCCATGGAGTTTGTGCCCTTTGCTGTGACTTCGTTTGTGTCCTTCTTGCTCTGAAATTCAAACTCCTTCTTGCTCTGACTGTTTTTGTCACAGGAAGATTCAGTATGATTATCGTTCAGAGGACTCTCACTATCACAAGTGTTACACTTCGGGGATACACCATGTCCATGATGTGCACGGGGAGGAAGAATACCAGGCGCCACGAATCCATAACATTGTGAGAACGAATCATGCGAGAAAAACGAGTCATGCGAGAAGAACGAGTCATGCGAGAAGAACGAGACGAGGAAGACTCGGAACATCCGGCCTTGCGTAGACATCGACATCTTGACTATGATATGAATCATTGTGACCTACTCACTGTGTTACAGTTGCGTGCACTGCAGTGACCCACTGAATCAGCTGGCAGATAAACTTATCTGAGAATCAGGATTCACACTTCAATTTAATGGGGCATCTGATCAAGAATCATATCGCATTACCATTACAATCCATTCAATTGTGCGACGTGCGCCTTCCTAGGGTATTCGGAACCGACTGAAAAACGCTGTACAACAATGAATGACTCCAAACCGTCAAACGAAAGAAAACAATGCCACATGTGACATGTTGACCGAAAATCTGAATTGATAAACGCTGCAATACCGCCCTGATAATCAGGCTGATTGTCGAAACAGGTCCAGATCCAGAATTTCCATTCCATGGCACCGCTTTACAGTTTACTTTGAGAACAACATGGTGCCATACCAATGACTTTTTTCCACTCTGCATTTTTTTTTTTCAAATTTTTGGTAGGGGTTTCAACACACAACACACACAACGCTTTCCTCTACGATTACAATTACGCTTTCCTCTAATACTTTAATTACGCAAATCATTACCCAAATTGGGTAAACCAATAGAAGTAACAATCCAGAATCAACATACATCCGGCGGATCAGAGATCGATATTGCCAAACGCATCGGATTGTATTCTGAGACTAGATTGATTACTTAAGTTCGAATCTTGGCAGTCAACAGTATTTTTGAGTTTCCGTCATCAGTACAGTCAGTACAGTTCCGTCATCATATGTATGTGCAAAATTCAATCTTTTTGCTTTTATGTGCGCAAATCTTTTTGCAATTTATATGCCATATGGGGTTTTCTTGTCAACTTTTTTAGTGGTTTTCCAGGGTTTTCAACAAAAAAAACTTTCGACTTGAGAGAATTCCAATTGAATTCAGATAATCAAACAAACACAGATAATCAAACAAACAAACAATACAGCCTTCATACAAGTTTGTTTCTCTTAATACTAGTTCTCAAATTAATCTCAAATAGCCTCGAAAAGTTAAACAATACCCGTTTCCAGAACCAGACTACATATGAGAACCACATATGTGAAGAAGAAGACTCAGAAGAATGGGAACCATTGGGAAGAACTTAAGACTCGAAATCTAGAGAAAAATCAAGGAGAAGACTCGAAATCTAGAGAAAGATCAAGGAGAAGAGTTTACCCTCTCTGACTCATTTCCAATATAAGAATATGCTCTATCATAAAACGCATTCCAACTGCCATTTGCATCTGATGTCACATCTGAAGAAGACAAATCAGAAACAGAAGGGGAAATATCAGAAGAAAAATAATCACGAGAAGAAGAATCAGAAGTCTCACTGATCTGCCGAGTGATAATCGTCACCCCTACTATAGAGAAAAAACCCCCGATAAAGATCACGAAGGCCACGAAACACCAAAAACAAGACTGGCTTCTAGTGTTTAAACACTCAATTGCTGAGCAATTGATGGGCCCAAGACATAACTTCGAAAAAAACAGTTGCACAAAATTGTGAATCTTCTCAGCGAGTCTTTGTAGCCCGGCTAGTAGCCTGGTTCTGAATGTTGACATGTCGAAACATGAGGCAATATTGTCAAAACATGACGTTCTTACTGTCGAAACATGCTGCGTCATCTCATCAGCACGATTCCCTTCAATCGGAGTCCCCTGTGGAATTATCTTCGCCTGTGTCGTATTTTGTCCAACAGATTTCTGAATCTCTCCGAGTTCAACAGATCGTTTGTTTTCGCACAGTTTCTCCCTCCAACGAGCTCGGGCTTTTTCAAGTTGCGACTTTGTCTTATCGTCGTCATCATTGTTATCATTAGATTCGTCAGAAGGTCTACATATTTGAATTTCACAATCGTTGGGACAGTCATTCAGATCCGATTCATTCAGAGCAGTGTTGTCATTGCCATTGCCGGGAGAAGGAAAGAGAAAACCAGCGACAGGTTCTCCAATGACGCCCCCAGTAGGTCGTCGGGTTTCCGAAGCCGTTTTTAGCGCGCCAGAACTTAGATTAGGAGTATTCTGGTTAGTATTCCCAGAAGGGCTACTATTCTGCTTCTCAGAGTCATCGTGACTGGTGGCACTACCGTCAGTTCGAACACTGTGCTCACTACTGGTACTTCGAGTGGAAGAATCACTGCCGTCACTTTGAACAGGAGAATCACTGCCGTCGCTTCGCCCAGGACACTCACTGCCGTCATTTCGAAGCTCAGACTCACTGGCACCGTCACTCCGAACATGCTCACTGTCGTCACTTGAAACATGCTCTGCAGCAGTCTTCGAACCAGTATCATTGTTACTTTTCGGCGCTGTTTCATTTGAAATTGACTGACCACAACACACATCATCGGACACCGGCGACACCCTGGCTGTCCGATTGCGGACCATCAGGTTTGGAGTCCACCGGGACTTTCGAGGAGCTCGTGGCGCAGGTGAGGAAGAAGCATGACATCGCGCTGTTGCTTCTGGAGAATCTAAACGAAACTCTGAATCTGGAGCAGCTCCTGGAGCTGCAGCTCCTGGAGCCGGACGAGTCTCTGGAGCTGAGCGTGCTACAAGACGAACATTAGATGCTGCCAACACCCCAACAGGCAGATCATCAGGCACTCGCACTGCAAAAGCAAGTGGAACTTCTTCATTAACGAATTCGTGCAATTCCGCGGGGATTATCCCTGCAGTATCTGCTACTCCCCCCCTTCTTCCTTCGTTTCTTCCCATCACTAAGTCATCCGTTCCTGTCACTAACTCATCCGTTACTGCTGCTGTAGCTGCTTCTACTAATCTTTGTATCTCTGCTCCCGCTGCTTCTTCCATATCAGATCTTTCCATTCTTTCCATAGCGGATCTAATTCTCATATCAGATCTTTCCATAATATCACCTCTGATTCTCTGTAACTCTGCTTCCGCTGCCACTGATGCTTGTAGTAAGTGTGTTTGAATCATCCTTGCTATGTAGTCCCAAGCACCTGCTGCTTCTTCCGAGTCTGGATCTTCTCTAATTACACCTCTCATTATCGCCACTGTATCACGCCAAGCGGACCAGTCACGGCCATGCGTTGATGTCAAAGGGGCAGAAGAGTCACGAACTAAATCACGATCACGAACTGAAATTTCACGATCGCGAACTAAATCACGAATCGTGAGATCACGATCGGAATCAGGCTGTCGATCACGAATTACGTAACGATTACGAAAAGTGTTAACTGTAGGATTATTAGTGTTACTGTATGCATTTTGTCCGAACAAAAGATCATCTCGTGCAGTTTGAGAGGGATCATGTGCAGTTTGAGATGACGAACTTGAAATCCGATGCGACGACGACGTGATATGGTTTTGGGCCCGATTCTGAGAATAATTCTCAGAATTGCGAATATTTAATGCAGCCTCAGGCTCGACAGAACCTTGGTGTGGCCTCCATGTTTGCTCGACAGAAGTTCCTTGCTGTGGGGTCCTCCATGTTCTACGATAAGGAGCCTGAGGAGGAACGGGAGGAAGAACGGGAGCAGGAAAGGGGGGAGGAAGGGTAGCTGTACTAGTGGAAGATCCAGCATCTGATGTATGAGAAGACCCAATTATATTACCTGATGTATGAGAAAGCACAGTATTGCCCGATGTCATTGTTTGAGAAGGCCCACCAGCATTTGATGCACTATGAGACGACCCACCAGCACTTGATGCACTATGAGACGACCCACCAGCACTTGATGTACTATGAGACGACCCACCAGCACTTGATGCACTATGAGACGACCAACACATAGGTGAAGACAAATTTCGAGCACTGGACCTAGATTGAGGCATTCGAGGCATAGATGAAGACCTTCCACTAGCAGAGAGAGAAGACACGAAATCCAAACTTGAATCCAAACTTGGGGGTCGTGGAGGATGCTCTCGCCCAGTAATCGGGACCGCTGGTGTTCTCGTGACAGAAACAGTGGTCAAAAGAAGGGACTTCATCTTGGAATGGTTCTTGTTTTTCGTTTTCCTTCTTAGCATTTCGTTTGAACAAGTTCTCCTTGCAATAATGCCACACTTTGCACGAGGACCATACTTTCGCGCATGTGATGTCATTTTGTTTCTGTAATGTCGAAAAAAAAAATCAAACGTGAATCAACAAATCTCAATGCAAATAAATTTCAACTTGCTCTCATTAATTTATTCAACTACAATGGTGCACTGTACAATCGTCACCAGATACCTCTCTGATTCAACTCTCAGAGGGACACTGTATCATCACATGATACTTTCAGAGGACGAAAAAAAAGGATCAGTCAACCAATCAGGATAGGAAACTGACAGAAACTGAAAGACACTACATAATAGACATAGACATAGAAGTCAGAAAAAAACTTCGAGTTGACTTCAACCTTTTAGACTCTGAATCTCTATTATATATACCTCCTCTGAAAGGGTAAACACAATACGGAAAACAACAATTATTCACACAGAAAGACTGGTCAGAAACTATCTTCGTAACACAGGAAGACTTAGACTGTACAGGAATGCTCCAAGATCATGGACTCCATGAGACTTCAAGAGAAGAAGTGATGAAATGATCAATCCCTCGAGAATCCATACACTACGAAGAACTCAGGACTCTCGAATTCTAAACTTCTTGGATTCTCGAATTCGAATCCATAAACTTCTTGGACTCTCGAATTCTTGGATAAGAAATCGTCGCAACTCTCTCAGAATCAGACACAAATCAGAAAGGAATCAGACACAAACTTGACGAGTCGATAAATGAAGGCAAATCAATTCGAAATTATTACCAGAGATCTTCCGAGAAAAGACCACGCAACTCAGAGTCAGTCCGAAAAAAGACCCGCTGCTGTTGAGTATCCCTGCTCATATTCGATCATTATTATTGGGAGACTGACGATCAAAGCGGTTTTCGCAATGAGATTCGAAGAAGGACAGTTTTTTCAATGAGATTCGGAGAGGAAGAACAATTAAATTGGGAAAATTATGTGCTGCTATGAGAACTCCGACGTCGAAAAAAAATCTCGCACGAAAAACTGCCGCTGCTTACCACAGAAATTCAGAATTCAGTCGCCTCTCTCCCGAAACGTCTGATCATCATCAATGATCATCACTCTTTGCCGACAATGAATGGATGCTCGAAAAAATCTTAAACTTTGCTGTCTGGCGTTGATCTTCATTATCACATGCGCAGCCACTGTTTATTTTTCAATTTTTGCCCGGCTTGCCACAGGAACACAATGACATACGACACGAATCGATTCAGAAGAACTCCGTAAATAAAACTGAATGACTCATTGGCCACTTATCATCATGATATCATATACACTGCGAGAAATCATTGACATATGGAGTACTATTTTAACAACATAATTTTAACAAAATATTGTGAATCTATCGGATTATCGGATGCATACATGATACAAGAAGGACATCTACTCAAATTACTCTATGGCTCATGAATCTAATTCGCTAACTCTATTTAAACTTTGTGAAGAGTGTGGACTGCGTAGTAATCGTATGAATATGCAGCGCATATAGCAGCCTTAGGCGGCGCATATGTGTGTAACTTGGGGCGCGCCACTGGCAAAGAATCAGATGTACGTAACTAATAATTTTCGGACTTGGGGTGTAGAATAACAAAAAATCAAAATCCATCTGAGTCTGACCACACTGAGTCTGTATTCGAAATGTCGTATGCCAGAATCGACATCAATTTTTTTGAAAGGAAATGTATATGGAAAAAATTCAATCCCCAGCCTCAGGACAGTCAAACAGATTATTGTCCGGCAGGTTGAAGTCCTAGATTTTTTTTTGAGAAGGACTTCGGGAGGCAGCCGCAGCAAAGTGCGGTCATGACTTCGGTAGACGATAAATGCATGAATGAATTTGCGACCTGGCACGGTACCGTCTCCGTTCTCCGTTTGGCATTGTATGATTATGTAGATCATATAATTTATCACCACACAGGATGACAATCTTCGCGTCATTTTGTTTTTTTTGCATTGACTTAGTACTTTTGTAACTGCGAACTTGATTCCAGATAGTTCTACTTTTGTAACTGCAAGCCTTACCATCGGTAATAGCAATGTCACAATGACATGTTGACCGACATGTTTCAAAATTATTCTTTGTACTAGACCCATTTCAACAATTATACAACACTGTCACACGCAATATCTGTTCCTGTACTTACTTAGAAACTGAAAGAAAAAGTTAAACGCAATGTCAACAGGCTGTCAATATTTTTTCTGCTCGAATTCAATGACTCCAAAAAAGCTTTTCAAAAAAGTGATATTTTGTAACCACCGGAAAACGGCGGAAAAGGATCGAGTCTGAATTTCCTTACTTAAGAACAACAACAACAACAACCATAAGAGCCTATAGCTCTTTGGCTTCTCTCAGCCTGTTCAGCAGATACGTCTTTTAAGAACCTAACTCAAAAAAAAAAAAAACATCCTCAATCTATGATTCAGCACTCTCCTCAACTGTAAAAAAAAGACTCCTCAAATTGAGGACCTCAATATATCGGCGCTTTCCTCAACAGAAATGCGCAAAGCATCCATACACCCCCAACCACCACTAGAACAATTAGTAAAGCCGCTAATAATGACCAGAAATTTTGGGTGACAAGGTTGCAACAAGACGTTGCGCAGTCATCACCCTCAGAAAATCCAAATATATCATCCCAGTCACTGATATTGATTCCAATATTACGGATATCCCTATCAATCGATTCACTTAAGATGGCGCGGACTCTCTCTAAATAAATTTCTCGCTTTTCTCTGGCCTTTTCCAGACGCCTTTTTTCTTCTTGTTTTTTACGGATTTTCTTTTCCAGAAGATCGAAAAATTCTGCTTGGAGTTTTTCTTGTTGTTCAGATGTTTTTGTTGCTTCTTGTTGGTGAGATATCATCGCTTCTTGAGACGACGTCGCTTCTCGTTGACACATCGTGTTCGCTTCTTGAGACATTGTCGTGCTCTTATCTGAGTTGTTGTTGTCGTCAGGCTGATGATTCTGGTCACTATCGTCGGACTCTACTGGTTCTTCTGATGATTGATTCAGAAATTCTGCTGAGCCTGATGTCTTCTGATTTGCGCTTGAGCATTTCGAGCCTGATTGTTTGTTTTCTGTTGGAGTCAAGTTTTTTTCTGAATCTGTACTCAAGTTTGAGGAGTCTCGAATACTATTTAGCTGTATTTTGATTCTTTGTTTGCAACACGGGCACTTCACGGCGTCAGCTAGTTTTACTGGAGCTGGCTTCACAGGGGTTCCGGGAACCAGCTGTAACATTTGGGTGCCATCTGGTGACTCTGAGATCCTTACTCGCCTTTCAGCTGGTGACTCTGAAATCCTTACTCGCCTTTCAGCTGCCAGTCCCCGTTCAGCTGCCAGTTCCCCTTCAGCGGCCGGGACATCACCAAGCTCCCGTTCAGCGGCCGGGACAGCACTCTGCCGTTCAGCGAACTCCCGTTCAGCGGCCAACAAAGCATTCCTTTCCGCGCTCTTCCACTCCCTGACGCAATATTTTATGAAACACGTCAGATGCAGTCGTCTTAACTTACAGCAGCTTGTTGTTACCAGGATTTCTTGCGAGACTTCCTTTTCGTCCGTTTTTCTTTCGCGTCGTTTTGAGGATTCATTTTGTTTTTTCGCGTCTTTCGAACTGCTACTGCTTGGTGGGACTTCTGTTACAGTTTTAGTTTCAATTTCCTTTGGGGGGACTTGGAGATCAGAATCTGTCGAGTCTTGGAGATTCTCACTTGTCGAGCGGAGAGATGTCTCTTCTGAAATTTCTATCGTGATGGACTTCTCTGAATCTGGTTCTATCGTAATCTGAGACTTCTCAGAGACGGAGTCTGGCTGTTTTTCTGCCTGTGTTTCCGTCTCGGTGACGGTCTGGACAAAGGGTTGCAAACAAAAATAGCACTCATTGTTGTCTACGAAATCCTCGACTTTTCCACTGGTATTGACATTTTTCAGCAGACCAAATAGTCTGACACTGTCACTGTTCTGACTCTGATACTGATGTGCCTGGCCCTGGCGAACGTTCTGACAAATGTTACACTGGTGACCCTGTTTGTTACACTGTTCACCCTGTTCACGTGCCTGTTCAATGGTGGTAGAAGAAGTCACTGGCTCGCTGTTAACACTGGGTTCGTCAACACTGGACTCGTTGTGAATGTCGATTCGAATCGACTCTAAAACTGGTGGAGTGGTACTAGAATTCGGATTGCCATTAGATTGAAACTCGGGTCGAGGAGAGGCGAGATTTCGCGAAAAATTAGCCTGATTAAGTTCCAGAATTTCAGTTCGATTATCATTCGGATTGGTGCTACTAGCGGGAAGAATATCATCGATAGGTGATACCGATTCCGATGAGCCTACTGATACAGAGACAGAGTCTACAGACGAGCTGCTGCTTTGTGCTGAACTTGGTGCTGAACTTCTTGTAGACGGCGGTCGAGACAAGGAATCCGGTCGAGTCAACGGTCGAGACAGTGTGATACGACCTCGCTTAGCCTTTGGGCGGGTGTGAGCTCTCCTTGCTTCGGGCGGGGGAGAATTATTATTGTGGATACGAACATCCGTCGCAGCTGCAGCAGCGACTGCAATAGTCGTCTTTGACAACCGAATACCCATAGTACCCATAGAAAAAGACAGGGTCCCAGAAATGATAATCGACATCATTGCCATCAACATTCTTACGCTGAAAATTAGAAACATTACCGATGACAGATGAGAGAAGTTCAGAACGCTGAAATCAATTGAGGATTCAAATTGACTTAGATGATTAAATGACATACGAGGCAGACAGGATTAGTATATGGGAGTTTGCCATTAGTCAAATTAACGAGCCGTACATTGAATGTCCGCTTCTCACTGCGAGTCCGCTTCTCACTGCGAATCCGCTTCTCACTGCGAGTTCGCTTTTCACGAATCTAGATTGTACACACGCTGAACCCAATACGACGAACCCAACTTTGGAAACTAAATTTACGGAGTCGGACAGACACAGACGAACACCGCACTGAAATCAGCCTACTGATCATAATGAAGAATAGACCGAGATCATAATGAAGAACTCATCATAGGATACCATATGGATTCGATCTGAATCAACAGCGTGAACTTGTCAAAATTTCATTCATCGTAAGAAGTTTGTATATGATCATCGATAACCAATTTGGCAATTTCAGAGATCACATACTGGAAACACATCGCAAATTTGTAAATTGCATGGGAAAAATTTGTAAATTGAATAGGAACATGACTCAAAATATATAACGTGATAATCAACGTGCTAATCGTGTACTTTGTTGCATATGTTACTGTTGTAGTTATCGCGCATTACTAGCGTGTGTTGCATTAGCGTGTATACTGTATATCTCAATATGATTCCAGACCGACACTGTCAATCCGTGTTGATAGTTGTTCAGATAGGAGTTAGAGACATCCAAAAATGCAAGCCCAAAGATTGCATTGGCTTATAAAGTTTTCTTGTCAACTTGAACTTAATACTTATGCTTTTCTTGTCAACTTTTCAATATTATTTGTGAATTGTTTTGCTGATCCCATAGTAAGTACGCGATAATAGATTTGTCATGCGGCATAGCTGTTCGGGAAAAAATAGTCACAATCACAATGCACGATATGTCGACACATAAGCCGTTTCAAAAAAAGAATCAACAGGAATTTTTCAGACACGATATTCACAACACCTACTGTTAAACTGTAACTGTAACACGATATTCACAACAATAACTGTAACTCAGTACTCATGGTCAGTACTTTTTCCAGCAATACTTACATCATTTTCACACTTCACTACTTTTAAATTTTCAACAAAACGCACTAAGTACAGACAAGATACCTATGACGCCAGCAAAAAGCAGGACAACACAACAGACGCATTTCAAAACTGGTTGGATAGACAGTACAGTGGAGTCATCAATTACTACTTCATCGTCTTGAAGTTGAAGTTCTGCCAGTCTCGGTTCTTCTTCTGGTGTTCTGTTTCTTCTGCTCGCCTGTTCTGACAACTGTTCTTCCGCCCTCGCCTGTTCTGCTACTAACTCTTCCCGAAGTTCTGAATCTGTAGAGTCGTCATTTTCTTCGGAACCAGACTGCCCATCCGCGGTGTGATTTTCCTTCTCGAAGCTCCTTCTTTTATTGTCTTCTCTTTCTTGTCTCCTTTTGATTATCTTCTGTTGGAGATGGTGGAAGAAGTTTCTTGTTTCTAAATCAGCGACTTCTCTGCCTCTTTTTTTTGAGTTAACATATTCTGTTCCACTTGAAGACTCTTCTGCACTTGGTTCTGTACTTGTTTCTGTACTTGATTCTGTACTTGATTCCTTGTCAGTACTTGCTTCTGAGTCAGAAGATAGTGACGGCGTGTTTGTCATGCGATTGTTTGTCGTCATATTCTCGACCACAACCTCGGTGTTTGTAATACTCTCCGCTGACAGCTGGTCAAGAGTATCAGGATAATTGGAAGTTCTATTCTCGAATGCTAGTTTCACGCTTTTCTTGCAGTGCGGACACTTGACGATGTCGGCAAGTTTTACTTTTTTTAGGTTTACCCTCGTCAATCGATCTATGCGTCTTCTTTCACCTGCTCGAAGAGCTCCTCGCCTCTCAAGCGCCCGAAGAGCTCGCCTCTTAGCACGCTCTTCCGCAATTTCTAACCCTCTTTCGCAATACGTTTCGAAACACCTCAAATGAAGACGTCGAAGTTTGCAACAGGTTGTCGTCACTAATGGCTCAGGTGTAGGTCCAGGCTGTTTTGAGCTTGATTCAGGGTTTTCATATTGAGGCTGTTTACTGGCGGTTTCAGAATCATATTGAGACTGTTTATTGGCGTTTTCAGAATCATATTGAGGCTGTTTACCGGCGTTTTCAGAATCATATTGAGGCTGTTTACCGGAGTTTCCATGTGGAACCGTTGCCACACCTCTATCACAATCCGTGCCTCTAAAAGGCTGTAGACAGAGGTAGCATTCATTGCCATCTACAAACTCGTCCTCAGCCGAGAGCGACTTCGCGTCCGAATCTGAGGAAGCGTCGTCGATATCCTCGTCGCAGTCGTCATTTCTATCGGTAGTTTCGTCATTCCCATTAGCAGCGTCATTAGGAGTTTCATTGACACAGGTTCTTCTGAGATTTCTATTGGTATTGTCATTGACGCAACTTCTTCTAAGGCATGCTGGCTGACGCTGACAGGTTCGTGGTTGACGCTGACACGATTGACGCTGTTGCCGGCCTTCTGGCGGCGATTGAATGGCGGAGGAAACTTCTCTGACACACGCATCAGTATTCGAGGAAGAACCTACACGATCTGACGACCACGCATTAGTACTATTCGAGAAAGAACCTACACGGTCTGACAACCCACTCGACAGGCTGATAGTAGTGGAGGAAGAATCAGAAGACTCCTCATGTCGAGACAGCCTGGGTCGTGATAGGGCGATACGTCCGCGTTTAGCCTGGGGAGGAATTATTGTTCGTGCTTCAAGCTCAGCCGCTGTGCCGCTTTCTTGAAGCTCTGCTGCTGTGCCGCTTTGGGAAACGTCTGGATCTGCTGCCGAATTGGAATTCGAATACGCCTCCGTCCTTGCTGAATTCGAGCGCGCCCCATTTAATGGCCCACTATCTTCTGGATCTGCACTGCTTACTAAACTAGTGGCATACGTACCGGAAATACTTAATCTCAATAGTCTCATTTTTTCTTTTTCAGATCGTAAGGAAACCTTGGAGACTCCATGCATGTCGATTACGATACTATAGGAGAATCATGATGATCATTGATTATGATAGGAGAAATTCAGAATCATACCGGAATAAACTTAGCAAACGGCGACAAAAACTTCGAATTGAGAATGATAACTGATTCGATTGAACTATTAGCACTGACGATCGTCACTGAATCCTGATTGGAGAACCCTGCATAAATTATAATGTCGATGAAACTCAGCCGAGTTTAAACGTTAAATCTGAATGACTGTAAACGACCTGACGTAATTCAAATTTCCCATTTCAGGGATTTCGGTAGCTGGTAGCTAATAGCTGGTAGCTAATTGAACTAGCTACCAGACTTGGAGCTACCAGGCTGAGCTAATGACGATTTTGCAACTTTCAACAAGTCGCGCGGTGAACGCCAAACGCTAGCGCTTGTTCTGCGCTGGACGCTGGCTCTTCTTTGACTTGTTCGAGGTAGCTGTCTGAAGTTTTAATTTTGATTAAAAGGCCTAGTAAGGCCGCCGGCGGCGTCGTATCTATGGGCCATCGATCATAAAGCTTTCTGCTTTACCCCATAGTTTCCGCTTGGCGCGCAACGGTTGAAATTCGTACGAATTCGGCCGCCTTCTGAGCCGGTTTCGCAATGCCGCGCAGCGACGCTTTGCGATTTTTGGGACGTATTTATGCCAGCCGCGTAGTGACGCTTTGCGACTTTAGGAGCGTGTTGATGCTTGCCACGCAGCCACGCTCTGCGATTTTTGAAGCATATCTATGATTCGTCTATGCTTGCCGCGCAGCGACGCTTTGAAATTTTTGGAGCCAGGACTCGAGCATGGCCATGATTGCCACGCAACGATGCTGTAGCGTGCGGGTTCTGCAATGTCGTGCGGTCTCAGCGCCAGCGGGTGACTCCAGAATCATCCGAACGATCCGGGCCATGATATTCTCGACGAAACGCGAACGCTGCGCGCTAGCTACCAGGTGCTAGCTAGAGTCCCCGACTTGAGTCACTGTCAGGGTTTTCGGTAGCTGGTAGCTAATAGCTGGTAGCTCATTTAGCTACCAGCTACCAGCCAATTAGCTCCTGTAAACGAAATAATAACTCGATCCACGCCATATCCGGCCCGCACGATAACGATATGATACGATTGCCGTTTCAAAGCTGGATACTCAGACACCATGTCTTAAACCTTAAAGACTCAATACTTACACTTTTACAGCTTCACAGAACAAGAAACAAGAACAAGAAACAAACTTCAGAATACGAAAAAATGATATCTGGCCAAGAAACAAGCGAAGCTAGAATTATCTGAATACGAAAAAATCTGGCACGTAATATTTTCCCGATGATGATGATGATGATGATGATGATATGAACATAGACAAATAGACGCCGCGTCATGATCCGATGAACATAGACACCGCGTCATGATCCGATGAACATAGACACCGCGTCATGACCCGATGCTCAATATTCAACTCAGTTGACAATTGGCATTGACATATGATTAAAAGAAATCGATCTCCTGCAATGGTTACACTGCATTCAAAAAAAGTCGAGCTGTGAAACTTCTGGGACTCAAAACCAATTACACGTCAGACTCACATATCTTGAGACGACTCAAATCCGATTACACGTCAGACTCACATGTCTCCTCAAGACTTCGAGACTCTCGACCTGCCAACGATTGACATATGATAATAATAGACCAATCGCGCCAAGAATTGGAATACTGTAGGACATACCGCAGCGAACTGCAATTCGTCATGACCAAAAAACAAACGCCATGCTTTCTGTGCAAAACAGAAATCGCACACCAGGTCCACTGTCACACCAATGACCACTACTGTAATTGTCAATTGAGACTGAACTCCACTTTGAGGCTGAGCTCCACTTTTTTGAAACTTTAGCCATCGAGTATGATGCCATGAATCTACTCTATGAAATGTTCGCTCACGCTTTCTTTCTTTCGCGTCACGCTCACGCTTTCTTTCTTTCGCGTCAGAATGATTATGATACGATGGAAACGGTGCCCCAGGCTCCGCTGACATGTGACTGAGTCCTCAGAAGTCTAAAGGTCTTAACGGTACCGTTCCCAGTCGGATCCTACTTGAGTTACTGTTTGCTGCTGCAAGAGGGCTCGTTTCTGTTGCAACGACAATGACCACAGCAAATCTTAACGACATGCTTTCCTGAACGAAGTGCTTTCCTGCAATGCAAAGGAACGCATGACTTTCCACATCGTTTTTGTTCTGACTCACAACCTCACTACCATCCGACAACACCGCCGCACTCCTTGCATTGGCTCCGCCGCCGCCCATGGTTGCATATGGCTGAACCACCGCACTCCTTGCATTGGCTGCGCCGCCGCCCATGCTCACATATGGTAGAGCCGCCGCATTCCTTGCAATAACTGCGCCGTCGCCCATGCTCACAGAAACTACTACCGCCGCACTCCTTGCATTGACCACGCAACCGCCCATGCTCACATATGGTAGAGCCGCCGCATTCCTTGCAATAGCTGCGCCGTCGCCCATGGTCGCATCTGGCTGAACCACCGCACTCCTTGCATCGGTCACGCCGTCGCCCATGCTCACATACACCAGAACCGCCGCAATCCTTGCATTGACTGCGCTGACGCCCATGCTCACATACACCAGAACCGCCGCAATCCTTGCATTGACTGCGCTGACGCCCATGCTCACATACACCAGAACCGCCGCACTCCTGACACTGGTAACGCCGCCGCCCATGCTCGCAGATACTGCTACCGCCGCACTCCTTGCACTGGCACCGCCGGCGCCCATGCTCGCAGAGACCGCCACCGCCACGGCCGCATTCCTTGCATTGGTAACGCTGACGCCCATGCTCACAGAGAGAACCGCCGCCGCATTCCTTGCATCGACTCCGCGGACGCCCATGCTCACAGAGACCACCACCGCCGCAATCCTGACACTGAGAACGCTGCCGACCGTGCTGACATATACCACCACCGCCACACTCCTTGCAAATATAGCGCCGACGCCCATGCTCACAGAGAGAACCGCCGCCGCAATTCTTGCAAACAGTGCGCCGACGCCCATGCTCACAAACACTGCCACTGCAGGCTCGCGGGTTCGCAGTTTGATTAGCAGGCTTCTGCACGACCCGTCTTGATTGAAATCCTTCTGTCGGTATGTTGCGTTTTGATCCACTGACCCCGGCGGCGTCAATCGATAATGCTGAACCCCCGCCATTCGACCTCGTCCCACAATTACGATACGACTTCTCAGGAACATCACTGCAACTCTGCGACTTCTTGGGAACTGTTGCTGGAGAGGAAATGGAGTGGCCAATCATGCAACTGCCGAATGACAAAAATCCGGAGATTTTTCGCGGCGCCATGATTAACGATCAGATCCGATTCTGATTACAGTTCAAGTTGTCAATGAGAATAGTTAGCAGCTAAGCATACATCGAATACGGCACGACAATGTCAATATGGCTATGGCATAACGCAAATACCTGAATCGGGACAATTTCAAATTTAGATACAAAAACAGTGAGACTCTGCTTGCAATCGAAAAACCATGGTCGCAATGCTTGGACTCAATTTCAACGAGTTACGAAAGCCGAAGAAGGAATAATATACAAACAACATCGCAATTGTCTCGAGCAAATCATAATGAATCTTCGCAAGGGAGTCGGACAATCATTGAGACGACAACGACCCTTTTGGTCACAATCACACGCCACATTGTGACTACCGTCATTGATCGCATTCCATGACTCGAATGAACCGACTCGGCTGCGTATCGATTCAAGTCGTTGCTTTTCTTTCATTCATTTGCATTCGAGAACATCGCTGTGATTTTCTTTCATTTGTTTGCATTCTGAAACGTCATTGAGATATTTTTGCATAGCGATAGTTTCTTGCGCAACGAATCGTTTGGAGTCGCGCTGTATGATCATCATTTCGTGACTCATCATATGTCAATCATGGTTATGCTGCCATTCATACTCGCATGAAGAAACACCGCTCCGCTCCTTACAATCACCAAGAACGCCGGCGACCATCGTTGATCATGTTGGCGCGTATTCTCGATTGCCATAAATGTAGAAGCGTGGGGGATCAAGTTTAGCGTCGGCAACATGGGAACGAGGACCATCAATTTTGACATTTCCGGTCCTACGAATTCTCTGATAAATCTTGTCCCCTCGTCCTTTTTCCAGGACAACTGTAGTCGATTGCTATTGTACAACTTGCCCGATTTTGTCTTGTCTTTTTCGTATTCGCGTTTCTTGTGTCAACAGATCACATATACCGCCACCGCCACACGTCTTGCACTGAGAACGGCGCCGCCCATACTCGCATATGCTACCACCGCCACACTCCTTGCACCGAGTCCGTCGATGCCTGTACTCGCGTATACCACGACCGCCACACTCCTTGCATACACTGCATGGACGCCCATGTACACATAGAGCAGAACCATCGCACAATACTCCTTGCACCGGTCGCGCCGTCAACGGCGTCGCCCATGCTCACACACAGCAGAACCGCCGCACTCCTTGCACCGGTCGCGCCGTCACCCATACTCACATAAATGATAATCCAGAACCGCCGCACTCCTTGCATTGGCTGCGCTGCCTCCCATGATCACATACACTAGAACCACCGCACTCCTCACATCGATATCGCTGACGCCCATGCTCACATAATCCAGAATCGCCACACTCCTTGCATCGACTTCGCTGACGCCCATGCTCACATAGTCCAGAACCGCCACACTCCTTGCACTGGTAGCGCCGACGCCCATGCTCACATAGTCCAGAACCACCACACTCCTTACATCGACTGCGCTGACGCCCATGCTCACATAATCCAGAACCGCCACACTCCTTGCACTGGTAACGTCGACGCCCATGCCCACAGAGAGAACCGCCGCCGCATTCCTTGCATCGATTCCGCTGGCGCCCATGCTCACAGAGACCACCACCGCCGCAATCCTGACATTGAGAACGCTTCCGACCGTGCTGGCATATACCACGACCACCGCACTCCTTGCACTGATAGCGCTGACGCCCATGCTCACAGAGAGAACCGCCACCGCATTCCTTGCATCGACACCGCTGACGCCCGTGCTCACAGAGACTACCACCGCCGCAATCCTGACACTGAGAACGCTGCCGCCCGTGCTCACAGACAGAACCGCCGCCGCATTCCTTGCAAAGAGTGTGCCGACGCCCGTGCTCACAGACACTGTGCCTGCCACTGCAGACTCGCGGGCTCGCAAATTGGCTAATAGACTTCTTCGCGACCCTATATGGTTGAAGTCCTTCTGTCGGTATGTTTCGCTTCGATCCACTGACCCTGACGATGTCAATCGATACCGCTGACCTCCCGCCATTCGAACTCGTCCCAAAATGGGACTTCTCAGGAATATCGCTGCAACTCTCAGATTTCTCAGGAACGTCGCCACAACTCTCGGACTTCTCAGGAACCGTAACCACGGCAGAACAAAGAACGGCAACACCAATCATGTTGCCGAAAGACAAAAATCCGAAGACTTTCCACGACGCCATGATTCACGATCAGATCTGATTCTGATTACAGTTATCGAAGAGAAATTTAATTTCAAACATAGAATACCGCACGGCATGACGATATGGCTTCCCGAATCTGGATTCCGATTGACATTGACATTGATGAGAGAGCGCCCCACTGAATGACATCGACGCTAACGCTTGCTCATGCGTGTTTCCGCGACTGGTTGGAGACTCTGTGTGCATACATGATGAAAACACAAACATAGAGCGCCCTCCTGCGCTATTGTCATAGTTGTCATTCTCCCCTGTGACATGTGTATCCCGTTGGCCTTCTTGCTTTAACTTCATTACCTCATGATGAGGTAATCCCAAAAATTGTTGTGACCACGTGGCTCTGCTCTCGCAGCTTGGGTCCTTCTCACTTGCCTACTTAGATCCCACGCCGCTCTTAGAACCGACGAACTCTATGAATTCGTCCCCTCTCGATGCAGCTGGAACGCCGAGTATTCCCCTTCAAATCCCTCTACCGGAAAGAATCACGCCCACACTGAATCTCGTTCCATCTACTTCCAAGAATAACGTCAACAGTTGGCCATTGTGGGAACACCGCCTTGAAATCCTCTGAGTTTCACCGCGTGCCTCATTTTGTTTTTTATAATAATGACACTACAAGATTTTGCACAGTCACATACCGATCGTTAGCTCTTCATAGCCACACATCTTGTCACAATCTTCGCTCACAATCATATGCATACACGTCCAAAGTCACTTCTTCGAACTCCTATCCCTTTGTCTTGCTTTAAATTGCATTGCGGCGCCTCCCCCTGCATTTATCACTCCGCCATGATTTCTGTGATCAAATGTCTGGCCCTTTTTACTGTATTACTGATTTTCATGACACTGTACGTGAGAAAAATTGACCATTTACCACTCCGCACCTAATTCGACATGTAATACACCATACGATACCAATCGAATTGACGTTTTCAATTGGTCATCATCATGTCAAATATTAAATTTACACGGAGGAAAAAGTCTACACATTTCCAATGGAGCTAACTTCTGTATCATAAATTAACTCCATATCGTTTCTCGCAAATTGTTCCCAATTACTGAAATTTGTTCCCAATGATACACTCCATAATCTCATATTTATGATATCACAGATTCAGACACGTCACACAGACTAACACTGCGGCAGGGCAACCCCGCTGTAGCACCCACTTACAAACATGCAAGAATCGATGTTACTTCTACGAATTCACACAGAGACCATTAAGGTTAATCGTTAACGCATGTCATGAAGAAACAAGAGAAATAGAGCTATTAGTTACAAAGACGCAGCTTAAACATGAATAAGAGACTTATGATATGGCTACGAGGACTATGATGTTACAACCTCAAGGAATGATACATTAATAAGAGACTACAACAGACACGAAGCCATTATGATTCATTACAGTAACTGGCTCGACACTTACCGAACGCAGCTTGATGAACCAGCGCAGCCCATGTTTGCCACTGCCAGTTTTTCTAAGAGCAAATATCCGACACATCTCGACTTTCGACTTTCACCATAGTTATTTGGGCAATATCAGGGAGTCAACTCTGCACCAGTTACGTATGATTTGAATTTCTGCCGTGCTAGTCTATTTGACGTCTTATACAGGCAGTCATCACGCTTAGCGGTTGGATTATTATAGTAGATCAACTGATCTACTCTCCTCACTTGCCTTCAGCCTTCCGATTATCTTCTTTTGGATCATTGGATTGTCTTCCTAGGGTTTCAGTTTGCCATTCCGATTCAAAAAGATACAAATGAAACAATGAAATTCCGCCTGCAATCAAAAAACCGCGGTCGCAATGCTTTGACTCAATTTCAACGATTTATGAAAACCGAAAAAGGAATACAAACAGGTAAAAAACTGTCAGTAATAATACAATATATCGCCATTGTCTCGAGCAGATGAGTCATTATCTTCATAAGGCCCGGGATAATTATTGAGAGTTGCATGATGGCGACCCTTTTGGTCACAATGATTCAGAATCGACATTGTGATCATTAGCGTCATTGATCACATTCCATGACTCGAATGAACCGACTCGACTGCGTATCTATTCGAGTCGTTGCTTTTCTTTCATTCATTTGCATTCGAGAACATCATTGAGATTTTTTTGGAGAGCAATAGTTCCTTGCGCAACGAATCATTTGGAATAATGCTGCGTGGTCACAATTTCATGACTGACCCTATGTCGGTCATTGTTATGCTGCCACCATTGACATTGACATTGACATGAAGAAACACCGCCGCAATCCTCACACTGACTGAGGAGTCCGCTGCCAACCATCATTCATCACATATTATGGCGCCACCGCCACACGTCTTGCACTGAGAACGGCGCAGCCCATGCTCGCATATGCTGCCACCACCACACTCCTTGCACCGAGTCCGTCGACACCCGTGCTCGCATATACCACGACCATCGCACTCCTTACACACACTGCGTCGACAGCCATGCGCACATAGACCAGCCCCGCCGCACACCTTACACCGGTCGCGCCGTCGCCCATGCTCACATACAGCAGAACCGCCGCACTCCTTGCATTCCCTGCGCTGCCTCCCATGCTCACATAATGCAGAACCGCCGCACTCCTTGCACCGACTGCGCTGCCTCCCATGCTCACATAATCCAGAACCGCCACACTCCTTACATAGACTTCGATTACGCCCATGCTCACATAATTCAGAACCGCCACACTCCTTGCATCGACTCCGCCGACACCCATGCTCACAGAGACCACGACCACCGCATTCCTTGCAACGAGAGCGCCGACGCCCATGCTCACAGAGGCCACCACCGCCGCAAGCCTGACACTGAGAACGCTGCCGCCCGTGCTGGCATATACCACCACCGCCGCACTCCTTGCAAACACTGCGCCGACGTCCATGCTCACAAACACTGCCGCTGCAGGCTCGCGGGTTCGCAATCTGATTAGCAGACTTCTGCACGACCCTACTTGATTGAGGTTCGTCCGTCGGATTATTGCGCTTCGACCCACTGACGATGTCAATCGATACCGCTGACCTCCCGCCATTCGAACTCGTCTCCCGATTGCGATACGACTTCCCAGGAACGTCGCCACAGCTCTCGGATTTCTCGGGAACCGTAACCACTGCAGAACAAAGAACGGCAACGCTGATCATGATGATGTTGCCGAAAGACAAAAATCCGGAGAGTTTCCGCGGCGCCATGATTCATGATCGGACTCTGATTACAGTTGTCAATGAGAGTAGTTAGCTGCCAGCTACGCAGAATAGTATACGGCATGACAATGTCAGTATGGCAATGGCATTGTGTAAATACCTGCACCAGGAATCAAAAAGATACAAAAACAATGGATTTCTGCTTTCAATCAAAAAGCCGTGGTCGCAATGCCTAGACTCATTTTGAACGAGTTACGAAAGCCGAAAAAGGAATACAAACAGCATCGCAATTGCCTCGAACAAATTCCCTTCGGAAAGGGCGGCCATCGAGAGTCAGACGACGGCGACCCTTCTGGTCACAATCAGACGCGACATTCTGACTACCATCAATGATCACACTCCATGACTCGAATGAACCGACTCGGCTGCGTATCTATTCGAGTCGTTGCTTTTCTTTCATTCGTTTGCATTCTGAAACGTCATCGAGATTTTTTTGCAGAGCAATAGTTTCCTGCGCAACGAATCATTTGGAATAGTGCTGCGTGATCGCAAGTTCATGACTCATCATATGATATGTCGGCCATTGTTATGCTGCCACCCCTGCTCGCATGAAGAAACACCGTACACCGACCGCCGCACTCCTTACAATGACTGAAAAATCTGGCGGCCATCATTGATCACGTAGACCGCCACCGCCACGCGTCTTGCACTGAGAACGCCGCCGCCCATGCTCGCATATACTGCCACCGCCACACTCCTTGCACCGAGTCCGTGGACGCCCGTGCTCGCATATACCACGACCGCCGCACTGCTTGCACACATTGCGTGGACGCCCATGCTCACATAGACCAGAACCGCCGCACTCCTTGCATAGACTGCGCTGACGCCCATGCTCACATATACTGCCACCGCCACACTCCTTGCACCGAGTCCGTCGACGCCCGTGCTCGCATATACCACGACCGCCGCACTGCTTGCACACATTGCGTGGACGCCCATGCTCACAGAATCCAGAACCGCCGCACTCCTTGCATTGACTGCGCTGCCTCCCATGATCACATAATATGCTAGAACCGCCGCACTCCTTGCATCGACTCCGCTGACGCCCATGCTCACATAATCCAGAACCGCCGCACTCCTTACATCGACTCCGCTGACGCCCATGCTCACATAATCCAGAACCGCCACACTCCTTACATCGGCTTCGCTGGCGCCCATGCTCACATAATCCAGAACCGCCACACTCCTTGCAATAGTAGCGCCGACGCCCATGCTCACAGAGACCACCACCGCCGCAATCCTGACACTGAGAACGCTGCCGCCCGTGCTGGCATATACCACCACCACCACACTCCTTGCATCGAGTCCGTCGACGCCCATGCACGCATATGCTACCACCGCCACACTCCTTGCATCGAGTCCGTCGACGCCCGTGCTCGCATATACCACGACCGCCGCACTCCTTGCATTGGCTGCGTTGACGCCCATGCTCGCAGAAGGAACGAGCACCGCACTCCTTGCACTGAGAACGCCGCCGCCCATGCTCGCAGAAAGAACGACCGCCGCACTCCTTACACTGACGGCACAACCTCCCATGCACACATATACCACGACCTTCGCACTCCTTGCACTCAGAACGCTTCTGCCCATGCTTGCAGATACTGCCACCACCGCACTCCTTGCACGTAGAACGCTGTCTACCGTGTTTACATATACCGCTACCACCGCACGCCTTGCACTGAAAACGTATCCGCCCATGCTCGCATACACCGCCACCGCCGCACTCCTTGCAATGGTAGCGCCGACGCCCATGCTCACAGAGACCGCCACCGCCGCACTCCTGACACTGAGATCGCTGCCGACCGTGCTCGCATATACCACGACCGCCGCACTCCTTGCAGTTGTAGCGCCGGCGCCCGTGCTCACAGAAACCGCCGCCGCCGCATTCCTTGCAATGGTAGCGCCGACGTCCATGCTCACAGACAGTGCCGCTGCAGGCTCGCGGGTTCGCAGTTTGATCAGCAGACTTCTGCGCGACCCTACATGATGATGATTGCAGTTCTTCCGTCGGTTTGTTGCGTTTCGATCTTCTGACCCTGATGGTATCAATCGATCCTGCTGAAATCCCGTCACTCGAACTCGTCCCACAACTGCGATACGACTTCTCAGGAACACCACTGCAACTCGCAGACTTTTCAGGAACACCACTGCAACGAGTCTGCGACTCCTTAGGAACTGTCACTGCAGAACAAAGAACGGCAACACCAATCATATTGGCCAACGACAAAAGTCCGCAGATCAAAACGTTCTGCGCCATTATGTCAGTCAATCAATCAGTCAATATGGATGATTATGGATGGACTTAATCAAATGAAATCAAATCAAATTAGGGATCTAATTACTCATGCCCCAATTGTCAACTGACAATTGCCGTATTGTAGATTCAATCTAAGATTGTAGATTGTGCTGCCCCTGTAGATTGTACAGTATGACAGTATGATTATCACTTGACACCTTGGCAACAGCCTGGCGATCACTTTAACAGCCTGTCATATTGCGTAAGGATTCAAAGACTGTCGATCAAGGATTCAAAAACTGTCATATTGCGTAAAACCTACTGGCGCGCGCTCTGAGTGGCTGACGATCCTCCGATTGCTTCACCCGTTGAACACACGACAACAAGGAGAAACAGAAGCAGAGTACTTTTATTAGAACAAAAACACACCTGGAGCAATGGACTTCAATCAAGACGAGACTTCAGAATCACGGCGAACATGAGTGAACTTGACACGGAACATAGACGGGCACTCGGCATAGTTACGATGCTAGGACATCACGCACACTACATACATACCAAACTTCTACGCGCTCACTGTCAGACGAGGAGGAACACACAGAGACTATATGTTATCACATATGCTTCTTTTGATAGTCGGCCGTTGCGAGCTGTGCCGCGCGGCGGCCTGACATTGCACTGACTTGCATGCAGCATTCACAAAAGGGGATTAAAAAAAGTCTCGAAAAGACGAGTTGAAAAGAACAATCCCTGTCACTGTGTCATGACCCATTAAGTCAACCCTTTTCGAAAGGATCGCAATCAGAATTGAAATTAAGTCCATGACTTCGCTCTCATCCATGAGTCTCTGAACGTCGGAATCGTGCCTGACTCTCTGAACGTCGTTCGTTGTTACTTGTTAATTTACCGGCAACCTATCAGATTCATATCATATGCACGCTTAATAAGATACTGTTTTTGCATCAATCTGAGGAAATTTGTTATACAGATTCTGAGGCCTCAATGAAATAAATTATCAATCTGAGGCCTTCATGTATGAGGATGACATCGAAATTATCCTGGAACTTATGAGCTCAGTGTGACTTCTTTCCCTGGTAGGCTTCAAATCAAATCAAATTCGTGGCAGTGACTACCACGTATTACCAGGTAGGCTTCTACAGTAACAATATCATGGAAAATTCAGATATGAATACCTTCTACAATCTCATGGAAAATTTAGATACGAATGCCTTCTACAATATTACTGTATGGAAAATTTAGATACGAATGCCTTCTACAATATTACTGTATGGAAAATTTAGATACGAATGTTCACACACCACAGTAAGGGGAATCATTCTAAAAACGTATTTTTCAAAATTAGCCTCACAAGAGTGAACTTTACTTGACTTAAAAAACAGTTTGAGCATCTTGTCATTGACAAGATTCTTGACCGAAAAGCCGTGTACTACAGCTGATCTTAAGTTCGTTACGTTGAGTACTTCCCTTAACTGTTACTGTTGAAATCGTTTACGAATCGAAGAAGAAAAATCAAGAAGAAGCACTCCTCTTCAAGAAAACTCTTCCTCTAGAAGAAGAAGAATGCCTCACCAGGGGAATTCCCCTCTCGTAATAGCAAATAATAAACATATTAAGCCAAACACGATGAGAACAGCAAAACAACAGGCGAATACTAAATACGTTTTGTGGCAAATCCCTCCATAGATCGCCGCATAGAATATTTCCATAAACCACGGTCGTCTTGTGCCGTCGGTGCCCCAATTTCGAACAGATCGATTCCCATTTTCCATTTCATCAATTGCATCAATGGCTGCTTGTATCCTTTCGTCGACACGCATGTTTCTGTCCCTCATTTCTTGGCTTCTCAATTGACTACGTTTTGCTTCTCGTTTTTGAGCGAGTCTCTTTTGCAACAGACAGAAAAATTTATTTCTTAACTGCTCTTCTTCCTCTTCTTTTTTTTCACGGAGTCTTTGCTCTTTCTTTTCACGGGAATAATGGAGTCTTTTATTTGTTTCTTTCTTTTCTTTTAACTGCCTTTTCTGATGCCCTGCCTGCCTTTTCTGATTCTTCTTTTTTGCCACGTGTTTTGCCAGCTTGGACTGCTCTTCTTTTTCTGACAGTGATGCCTTTTCTGAACTAATGCCTTTCATAATGACTTCTTCCTTTATGTGGACTTCTTTTATGACTTCTTTTTTTGCACGACTTACTTCTTTTTTTGCACTGGGATTTGCGTCTTTCACTGTTGAGAACTCTCCGGAAATATTTTGTACTCCAATATTCTCGGTAGAAGTGGCACTAGTCCTCCTCCTATTCTCGTTGATAGGAACAATACTGTTGTCCTCGTTACTAAGAATACTATTCCCATTGACATGATCTTTGGACAATTCTTTTGTATTGCTATTTTTCGGTCGCTCTGGTTCTTTTCTTAGTGCACTACTGGCGGAAAATACATCGCTTTCGGTTTTTCTTTCTGTCTTGCTTTCTGTATTGTCATTCTCTGTTTTTCTTTTCTGATTTTCACAATCACAATCAGAATCACTACTTTTCGGATTACTACTCTTCCGATTACTATCCGAATCATTATCAGAATCATTACCAGAATCACAATCCGAATCACTGCTCTTCGGATTACTACTCTTCGGATTACTATCAGAATCATTATCAGAATTATCAGAATTACAATCCGAATCACTACTCTTCCGATTACTATCAGAATCATTATCAGAATCATTATCAGAATTATCAGAATAATCTTCAGAATCACCAGAATTATCAAACTCGTCCGAATCTTTAGAGTCAGAATCTTCAGATTCAGATTCTTTATTCTCCCAAAAGCAAAGCCTTACTTTCCCCTTACAATGCGGACACTTGACGATATCTTTCAAAAAAACTTTTTCGTAACAATCTGAAAATAATAAGAGTCCGCCTGAACGGCGTACTTCCCTTCGCGCACTTTCAACCGCTTTTCTCTCCGCCAATTCTAATTGCCTATGGCAGTATTCTTCGAAACATGGGAAATGAAGCCGCCGAAATTTGCAACAGCTTGTTGTTATGATTGTGGGCATTTCTGGTTCCAACACTGATGATCCTTCAAAACTATTTTCGAAATTGTCATGATGATGTTGTGATCTTCTAAGGTCCCCTGAATCATGTTGTGATCTTCTAAGGTTTCTTTCCGAGTCATGTTGTCTAGTAGTAGTACTTCGCTCCGTTTCCTCCTTGGAAAAAGGTTGTCTGGAGCTATTAAGATCCTCACAAAAAGTTTGTCTCGTAAGCTCCTCACAAAAGGGCTGTTCACAAAAAGGCTGTTCACAAAAGGGCTGTTCACAAAAAGGCTGTAGACAGAGATAACACTCGTTGCCGTCTGCAAATCTAGTGGACCTAGAAGAACGTCCAGCTTCTTGTGTCACTGTACGGCTGTGACTATTTGCGTTGCGACTGGGATCATAATTGTCAGTGCTGGGATCACAATTGTCAGTACTACTGGCAAAAGTGTCAGTACTACTGGCAAATTTATGACTGTCGGAATCTTTACTGACTCGAGTACCAGGAGACTCCCTGAGAGAAACAGGAGACTCTCTCAAAATAGCAGGAGACTCCCTGAGAATAGCAGGAGACTCGCTGGAGGAGGGCGCAATGGAGGGCGCAATGCCAATCCGGGATACTGGAGCTGCTAAACATCCACTGCCAGATGCTCTGGATCCAGGAGGCTCTTCCATTGTAGTAGGCTGGGGAACTGATTCCGACAAAAGAGAAGACTGATCCCGCGTCGTGACAATACTAGAACTCCTCGTCGTGGAAACATCATCATGAAAATCTGCGTGACTTGCCAAATCGACCTGACTCAGGTCCTCAATTTGATTCGTCGAAATTTCGGAACTGTTACTACCCGAAACTGCATTTCCATGGTTGCCAGGGGTGAGATCCGGCTCTACTGTTATAATAACTGGAGTCTTTAGCCGCATGGCATAGATACCAGAAATCCACTGTGAGAATGCAACTGACAACGTCATGATTGTGCGAATGATGCGAGGACCCGAGGCTTGGTTACTACCCAGCACGGGAAACGTCGGAACAACCATGAAACTCATTTTTTGCTTGCCAATACTAAGAGAAACAAAAGCATTGTACCAACTACTACCTGCGGGGAGTCAGGATAGATTCTAGAACCGGGTTTGAATTATTGTTAAAGAGGAATGAAACGAACTTGTAAGTTGTAAGACTTGTCAAAAACGAAAGAAGCGAACCGATTAACCCGCCCAGACTGCATTGTTGAGCCGACTCCTCTTGCAATTGCTTGTCGCCTCATCATTGATTGTAGCGTCATTACGGCTTTTGCTGCCCAATTGCGCGTTATGCAATGTGCCCGATTCAAAAAATTGAAAAACATAGTCCGCCCGAAACGATTAAAAACTTATACTTACCGCGATCGACTCAGTCTTTGAAGAACAAAAAAAAGCCAGAAAATCTTTGAATTTTTTTGAAAGGCAGAAAGGCGCAAATTTTCATTCTGATGAAAATAATCTCGAATCTCGACACAAATTGAATAATTGAATGTAGAATTAAACCCGGCCCCAATGCCCCATGCAGAATGAGAATGCAAACCGGAGCACGGAAAAGATAGAGGTAAGAGAAACGTCATACCGTATGCAGAAAAGTCATGAATTCACTGTCAAATAGAAGAGAAATCATTAAGATATGAGATCGTATATGTGGAGAAGTTAGAACCCAAATGATCAGATTCATATGCTGCTGCAGCTGCGCAGAGAAGAGAAGAGAAGAGAACCTAGAATGGAGAATCATAAATAGAGACCCTGGAGAAGTTACGGTAGAACCTGAGTCATAAAGTGTAGATATTCGGGCATTCTAAGGCAAAATGTTTAACATTTTGCCTTAGAAGTGCGAAGCCTCATCTTGCCTCTAAAAGAAATAATCAGAAGGGTCAACCAACCAGCAGCTGCACCGGCTGCACCTTTTTGCGGAACTCATAGTGATCAATGGCGAATGCTTACCAGGCGCGACCGGGCTGACTCGATTAGAATCTTCAATGCATTCATGACGCTTGACACTTTTGAATTACTATGTCGCAATAACTAGCGCGTTCGCAATAGACAGCCTCACTGTCAGAAGACAGGCAGCGTTTTCTTTTGTATTATGGAAGATAGAATAATGATAGATTTTTTTGGAAGCTTTGAAAAATGGAAAGCATGAAAGCTGAAAACTTGGAAGCTTGAGCGAATAACTGTTTGAATGAACAATGAAGTCGACTGATGATCAAAACTTGAGACTTTCAGCTTCGGAATACACCAAAGCGGAAAGCATTATGATAATGTTGCTAAATAGTGTTCAAATTGCTGCGCCTGTGTGACTAGCGCTATAGCTATATTATAGCCTTTGATGAGGACATTAGGAATACAGTGCCGCCCGGTCTTTAGTAACGAAATTCAATTTTGAAAATTGCCTACCATTGCTGTTGTGAAATTATTGCGAACGCCATCCCAATGACGCCTCCTATGACTAGTATTGCTAGGAATACATAAGTCGTGGCAAGGGAGTACTCTTCTCGAAAATATTCAAGCGCGGTTCTGCCGTCAAGCCTGCCTATCATGATTCTTCTTAGACTCCTTCTCGAAAATCTTCCTTCGCGTGTTCGTGATGAAGAGTCTCCTCTTCCTCGATTATTTCGTGTGCCTCTCCCTTGATTTAAATTACTTCCCTGTGTGAGGGCATCAGCTTGCTCTCGTGCTTTCTCACGTTTTTTCCTGATCCTTTCTTCGAGGAGTTTGAAAAACCTTTGCTCCTCTACTATTCTGAGTTCCTCTGATGTTTGTTCTGTGTCTGATACTTCTTTTGTCACTGTCCCTTCCTTTAAATCAGTCTTGTCTCGACCTGGTACTTGACCTGGTTGTTTTTGTTTCATTAGACTTACGCACTGTTCCTGTTCCGTTCTTACGCATTGTTTCTGTCGAAAAACGTGTGGAAAAGTGAATTGTATTTGTATTTTTTGCTTGCAGTGGGGACATTTAACTATATCCGCCAGATTTACATTGTTCATCGCATCAGCAATGTATTGCTGTGTACTTCTAATGGAATTATTGTTTGTACGATTATCATTTGCGTCTGGCCCTCCTGCGGAAGATGATTCATTTGCGTCTGGCACTCCTGCGGAAGATGATGCAATTCCAACATTAGAGTTTGCAGTAGAATTTGAACTCGATGCATTTGAGCTCGAATTAGCATTATTTGAGCTTGTGGTACTATCCACTTCTGAAGCAGCTGCAGCAGCTGCTCCAGCTCGCGCAGCTCTAGATCGCCTAGGCAGGCCCGCAGTACTCGCAGTATTAGCAGCAGCAGCGGCGATGCGCCTTCGCGCCGCTCGACGTGCTTGTTTTTCCGCTGCTTGGAGAACACGTGAGCAATAATTTTCGAAACAGGAGAGGTGAATCCTTCGAAGTTTACAGCAGGACGTTGTCACTATTGCTGGCGCGCTTGCTGGAAACACGCCTGTTCTAGTTGTTGCTGCCCGACATAAAGATGATAGAGCCTTACTGTTCTCAGAGTCAGAAGAGTTTTCTGGTAGAGTCGAGTCTTCCCGCTGTGTCTGAGTTGCTGTGCCTGAGTCTTCCGGCTGTGCCGTTGCTACTGTTTCTATTCCGTTTAACTTATCAGAAGAGTCAGAAGACTCTTTCATGAACTTTTGGAGACAGAGGTAGCACTCGTTGTTATCGACAAACTCCGACTCATATTCTGTACATTCCGCCCTGTTTTCCGCAAATTCCGGCCCGTTTCCAAATTCCTCGTTTTCCATAAATTCGTCGTTCTCAGTATCATCATCATGATCACCACCTGAATCAGGAAGCGTGCTCTCATTTTGGACACTGGGAGCGATGCCGACTCTTGCACGATTTTGGGAACCGAGTCTGGGCATTAGCATTCTCGACACCACCAATGCGGCAACCGTTCTAACATCACTGGTATGACGATCGTCATTATGCCGATCGTCATCTGACGAGTCATCCTGTATAGAAGCAAGAGCTTGAGACTCTCTCGAATCGTCGACGTTTGTTCGTGCCTGAGAATTATGTGTCCTATGCTCGACAGGACCACTTGTACGAGAGTCATCTGTTGTTGCGTGGACAGCATCAGACTGTCGCGAATGGAGACTATTAGACACCACCGCAATGGAGAATATCGCTCCACTCATGGCATTTCGAGAATTGAGAAGCATTCCCGAAATTTGAATTCGGAAAAAAACAGATCTCATCTTTTGGCATCTGAGTCAGATAATGACGTCACTCGACAAAAATTTATGTGAAAATCCAAATCAATGATAGAGTACGTTAAACACACGGCGAAATCCTGAAGTTGAATGATGTCGTCCCGACATTGTTGACTTGGTCACCTGAAAAGAACAAACTCGAAAAATGAACTGAATCAGTTTTGTTGTTACAACAGAAAAGATCCATGACACATGACTGACTCAAACCACGCTTCAAAAATGATCATGATACGCTTCGAGAATCATGAAGATGAACACCGCGCTAGATGGTGCCACTGCGCCTGTCGCCGGAGTCAAAAAAATGCGCCATCGATTCCTACAAATCGCTGCGAAAAACGAGAAAACTGAAATCCAGAACAAAGCTCAGAAAACACTCTCTTCTCACAAATTTGGCTTCTTTTTTGAAAAAACTGTTACTACGAGACATTGTCAATTGGATTACGCACCTTGACATTGCAAAGGCTTGACATGCATGAGAAACCTACATGACACTCACAATAATTGGCCGCAGAAAGATACTATCGTAGTTACTATCGAGACATGATCATATCGTGCACAATACAATGTGCTGAAATTTAGAAAGCACAGGCACTCCCCCATAAATACATTGGGGTAACAGACAAAAACGATTGGGGTAACAGATACTTACGCTCGGAACGATTGGGGTAACAGATACGTTCGCAATCGGATTGAGGAAACAGATACGCTTACTGACAACGATTGACGAACTGCAGCTTACTTATCTGGCCCTAGACTCATGGGGTCAGATTACTCATGGAGTCTGCCAATTCTGCTAGCAGCTATAGCCTATCAGACCATATGGATTGACAGGGTCATACTTTGGCCGGAGTTTAGTGTCAGGCCGGAGTTTAGTGTCTACTATACATGGCGCCAGGAATCGCTGTTCAATAGCTGCTAGAAAATGTAGAATAAAAATTTCAGCGCTGAGAGCTGTACTTACTAGCTGTCGAAAAAATTTTCAGCGCTCAGAACTCTAGGCATTTCGCAAAAAAAATTTCAAAAAAAAAACTTCACAGGAGTGACAGTTACTTTAGAAATTAGGCCGGCGACTTTGCGGCCCCTCAGGGGGATGTTGAATCTGTCATGAAACTGAATTGCATAATTGAATGAGCGTTGTTTTACTGAAGCAATGACTCAGGAAAGGAGAGAGCCTCTCTGTCGCGTGAGTAACTCAACTCAGAGTTGTCGTCCATTTTACACTTGTAGACCATGATTTTACATGTGACTTGTCTTCCAAATCAAAATTTACAGTGACGCAAAATTGAACCCCCATCGGCGGCTCGATTTCTCCACCTTTGTCGACTCATTGGTCCACATTGGAGCTCGAGAATTGAAAACAGTTACTACTCAAAAAGAAGTTTTCGTCATGAGCCATGATGCAACGGGACCACTATGAAGCTTGAGCACTATCAAAATTGAGCACCTTCGTGCTTTAGTATCAGAAAATTTGAAACCTTATTCAGTATCAGAAAATTTGAAACCTGACTCAAGCAATTTTCATTATCATAAAACGTAGAACCATCCCAACGAAAAAAATGAACATACACAACGGCGCCCCATACCCTAAAACAACAGCAGAATGTTCAATTACGCAGTCTAGGGTTATTCTTGCTCCACATAGAAAAAATCTAGAATGTCGAGAATTTTGTGTGCTAGAAATTTGTGTGCTAGAATATGTTAAGCTAGCTCCCATGCTTGTAGCGCCCATACTTGTGAGACTCCCAGTTCCTCTTGTTAGTCTTGGATCATCACGTCGATTCTGAAGAGAAGTCGGATTTTCCAAAAGTCGTTTTTTCCTTATCCTGTCTTCAATGAGGTCGAAGAATTCTTGTCTGGCTGTTTCTTGTGCTTGTCGCGTTACTTGCGCTTCTTCTTGTGATGCTGATTGTCGCGTTACTTGAACTTCCTGCTCTTGAAATGATGACTGTTTTCCTTGAACGTCCTGTGATGCTGATTGTTTTCCCTGCTGCGATTGTTTCCCTTCCCTCACAGCCAGTGCTTCTTTTACTTGTGTAGAACAGACTTCTTTCTGAAATACTTGTGCACCATATGTATTTTCTTTATGAAATTGAAACTGTATTTGCACTCTCTGTTTACAGTGGGGGCATTTAACGATATCTGCTAACTTGATGTTTTCCACTGCCACACCACCGTCCCACGGAATAGGCACTTCACTACTACTGTAGCTCGGGGCTATTGGAGCTACTCTGTTCGATGCTCCGAGTCTACTACTACTTCTTCTATGGTGCGAGCCGCCTCTTCCTTCTCTGAGAATTCGCTCCGAATTCTCTCTTTGGAGTGAATTCTCTCTTTCGACAACTCTTCGTCGGCTTATCTCAGCAACTCGGCTTTCCTCAGCTTCCAACTGCCTTTCACAATAACTTTCGAAACAAGTTAGATGCACCCGTCGCAGTTTGCAGCACGTTGTCGTGATGATTTTCGCCCTTTGTATTTCTATGATTTTCCCCCTTTGTATTTGTGTTTCGGAATCTTTTGCGTTCGGGTTTTCGGAATCTACAGTTCTGCTGCTACTTGTCATTCGTCTTTCCTCCTCTCCCGAGTCTCCAGAATCAGAACGGATCTGTACAAAGCCTTGCAAACAGAAGTAACATTCGTTGGCATCTGCGAAATCGGGCTGATTTTCGTCTTCAAAAACAGTACTGTCCTCTTGAGAATCTACTTTGTCGTCTTCCAAATCTACTTTGTCGTCTTCCAAATCTGCTTTGTCATGATCTACTTTTTCGTTTCGATTATTGTCGTCTCTAGCATTGTTGTTTCGATTTTCGTGATTGTCGGCTCCGTTGTCGTTTCGATTTTCAGAACAGAGGTCATCGCTTCCGGCTTGCTGACGCTGTTGTGTATTGCGCTGACGATAATTCTGAAAGTCACGATGATTCACTGGAATGGCAAAAGATTGCATATCATAATGTGTTGAGTCAGGAGCTGATGGATGAACGCGAGCTGTTGGATGAGCACGAGCTGAGTAAGCACGAATTGGCCGAATGCGAGATGGATGATGGACACGAGCTGAGCGAACGCGAGATGGATGCACACGTGTCTCAGCTGGGTGGACGTGGCGAACTGGATGAACACGGGGTATGTCTTTCAAAACACATTCTGGCGCCTTCATGTCTTTCAGATCACAATTTGGCGTCTTTCTGAATTTTCTCGATAGTCCTTGGACTGCCTCTCTTTGCACGGCTGTTGTTTCTCGAGTCTGCACGACTGCATCTAAATTCGATGCGGCTGGCTCTCTCGGAGTCGAAACGAAGTCTGCCTCTCTCGGTACGGCTGAGCCCGCAATTTTCTCGATGCTAGAAGAAGGGGCATTTAATGATTGAGATTCATTATCATGGGCATCCTCATCGTGGTGTTTGTCAGGATGTGAGAAATTTTCACCAGAGAAATTTTCTCCAGAAATTTGGGTCGTCTGCAAACGAAGGAGACCATACGCTCCAGGCATCAATCCTCCAGGAATCACTAACATTCCAGGCATTATGATTATACCTGCAATGATCCTATGAATGAAAAACTTCCGAATCGAAATCATGGGGGAACCAATCAGAAAACTGTACAAACTACATATGATTGACTGTCGTGGAAAAACACTCTGGTGGAACTTGTTCTGACAGAATTATTGCTTTTCCAACGTTTGTGCGCTGAGAAACAAGTTGGACTTTCTTTGAAGTTTTGCAATTTTTGTTGCCGCTTGCCCGCTACGATTGCAAAACGAATAGACTTATGTTTCGCACATTTGTTTGCAGGGAATACACGAACCGACTCAAAAACAATACGCCGAGACGTTGCATTGAAATCACAACTGCCTTTTTTGTGATTCCAAAAAAAAGAAAGCCATAACTTCCAAAAAATTTGCGAACAACAGTCAACTGTCAACATAACTGCGTCATGCCTTCACAATTGTCAATTGAGTTGAGTTTCCGACACGAAATCGGAAATGGATTATGGACGACAGGACTGACACTTTAAATGTCATTTATCAATTGTGATATGTTAGTCTAGACTATGATAGTCTTTTTTAAATTTTTTTCCACTATGATAATCTATACACCAAGACACAATGACATACGTCATGTCAAATTTACTGTACATAAGCTACAATGGGTGCAGATATCAATCTATCAATCAATCATACCGAAAAAATTAGGAAGAAGTGGGAGCCTCAGTTGAATATGAATGGGGGCTTAAATTGAATGGAGACTAGATGGCCCGACATGGACCATGGTCAAATTGCCCGGCTATGATTGAGGATTTTTCTCAAAAGTTACATTGAGGCGCCGCTCTGATTGCGGAGCTTCCTCAAATAAGGATAACAAATTGGAATTTCCAATACTTCTGGGCTTTAAGCCCGAGATCGCTGGCTTTGCATGTTACTAATCGTAACTCAAGGGCCTGGCTTTACATCGTACATGGACACTCAAATAACTCGATACGATCTCAATATACGATCAAAAGTTTTAGCCAGCCATATGATAAATTTTTTAAAAAAAGTTTGCACTTTTCGAAGTGATTCTGACTCATTATCTCAAGACTGACTCTCAGCCTTCCTGAGTCAAATTTTCATGCTATTACATAGCATTTATGCTATTGCATGCCAATGATTCGAGCTCTTTCAAGCCATTTCATGCCTGTCGTGCTAAACACGAACAATCAAAAGATATTCTTTACGAAGAACAATCATTGATCAAAAGGCTTAAGTCTTGCCTCAATGCAAAGATATTCCTGCTACTCATTTCAATTTCCAAAATTGTTAACCACGATTACAACAGGCCCACTGTCCCAGTGGTGATTATGCTATTTCAAAAAGTTTTGTACTCCATACTCTATTGACAATCAGCAACAGAAAAAAGTTACTCAAAAAAGGTATCAACAATTATCTCTACTTTAATTCCATAACAGTCACTATCAGAAAGATCAAAATTCCTATAATCAAACACATCAAAAAAATACATGCTACTTTCGTCCAAAAATCAGAAAACATCTTTTGCAAAGCATCGCAAAACTCCTGGTCTGTAGTAGGACACAAGTCACAAAACGCAATCACTTCTTCTTCCATTTCTTCTGCTGTCACTGTTGCCCAGTTTCTTGATCTCGATTGTCTTCTTCCTCTCTGAGATCTATTTCTTTGAGATTGTTGTCCTCTCTGCGATGCTCTGAGATTTTCCAGTGATTCTGTATGCCACATTTCAAAGGCGTCTCTCCAACCTTTTCGACGTTCTCTGAGACGGTCTTCGATATGTTCGAAAACTTGGGCTTTTCTTTCTCTTTCCTCTTCCTGTTCTCGACATTGCAAAAAACAACATTGCACTTTCTGCTTGCAATGTGGACACTTGACGATGTCCGGAAGTTTTATTTTCTTCAGTGAGTTGGCTGCGAGTGTTTCGAATTTCCATTCACCATGTGACAGTTGGACTAAGGTGGCGACAGACGACATAGCTCTTTCCTCCACCTCCCTCAATTCACGCTCGCAATAGTCTGCGAAACAGGAGAAGTGCAGCCTTCGTTTTTTGCAGCAGGTTGCTATTACGATGCTTGTGTCAGTAACGAGGCTTGTGTCAGTAACGATGCTCGTGTCAGTAACGATGCTTGTGTTAGTACTATTGAGACTGCTTGTGTTAGAAATGAGACTGCTTTGAGTTGTGTCATCAGTGTCACAGGAGCACGGCGGATTGTTTGGACATTGAGGATTTTTTTGGACACAGCTGCTTTCTTTTTCTTGGAAGCTTTCGGCGCTTTCTTCTGTTGGATTGCTATCATTTCTTTCTGTCTGACTCTCTTCCTGGAAAGTCTTTTGAACTTCAAGTTTTGCTGTTTCTTCATTTCCCATATTAGATTCCGAACTACCGCTCGCCTCTGTCATTTCTTTCGAGTCCGCAATTTCCGAAATTCCACTTGGTTGTAAATTATTGTTTTCCGACTGTTCGGATTCCAAAAAAGGCTGCAAACTTGGCGGTGCCAGCGGCTGTAAGGGCTGCAAACACAAATAACACTCATTGCCATCTACAAACTCCGACTCTTCGTGTTGATCTTTAGAAGTTTTTTCGTCCGACACAAGGACTTCGTCCGACACAAGGACCAGGTCATCCTGATTCTCATCGGATGAAACGTCGTCAAGCCTGAGACTGGCTGCGTCAACCCTGACTCTGGCTGCTCCATGCTGATTCAGTCCGGTGGAGTCTTGCTGATGGTGATGGTGATTCAGCTGCTGCTGATTTAGCTGCTCATAACTATAACTAGATTCTTGGCATTGATGTTGTTGTGTAAGAGTGCCGCTTTCTAGCGAATCTAACTCCCTCTCGTAGGCATGTGGTGGAACGGGATCAGAATCAGGAACAGGCCGTCGCTCAGAATCAGAAACAGGCCGTCGATCAGAATCAGGAACAGGAGACTCCGGTCGAAGAGAGTCGGGTTGACGAGAGGAAATCGATGGCACTGGAGGCCGAGGAGAAAAAGAAAACGGCACTGCAGGATGAAGAAAGAATGATCTTTGCGATAGTGGAGGACGAGGAGAAACAGGTCTAGGAGGACGAGGAGAAACAGGTCTAGGAGGACGAGGAGAAACAGGTAAATTTGGAGGACGTAAAACTGCTGATGATGGAGGAGTAGGAGAAACACGTGATGAATTCCACATTGGAGCAATTCTAGACGAATGGCGTGTCGTGGCAATTCTAGAGGTCCGAGTTATTCTTCCCGTGGCAAGTCTTAGAGGCTCTAATAGAGCTGATGTGATGCTATTAACATTGTTAAGAGTACCATTGTTAAGAGTACCGGAACCAGCAGGTCCTTCTCTAGTGCCCGAAGAAACCGTTACAGTTTCGTCAGACTCATTCGTCCGTGAATGGGAATCTACGACACGAGAGATTTCATTTGTCCTTGAATGGGAATCAGCAACACGAGAGATTTCATTTGTCCTTGAATGGGAATCAGCAACACGAGAGATTTCATTGGTCCTTGCATGGGAATCAGCACGAAAGTCCCCTACTGCTACTGTCGTCTGTAACCGAATGGAAAACGCTTCTTGAGGGAAAAGACTAAGTATTGACAAATTCAATACGACAATTATTGACATTATGATTTTTATCGCCGTTATCAGAGTCATTGTTGGAGATCCGATTGGGACAGGTCCAATTATTGTGATAAATCTGGACATCGAATTTCTTCAAAGAAATTTGAAAAAATACCACTGTCAAATGGCTGAAAGGAAATCAACTGACAACTCACTTCTTGACATGCAAATGTGTAAATAAAATTCAATTGAAGTTCAAGTTCACACGTGTGAATTTAATAATGATATCTACGAAGTTGTGTGCACTTTATGATAAGACTACGATGTTGTGTGCACTTTATGATAAACCAGAACAGGCGCGCCCAACGATGTTGTGTGCACTTTATGATAAGTACGTGAAACGTTAGTTAGTTAGTTAGTTAGTTAGTTTCGCCTGTTGGATACAATACAAATTCAAAAACGAGTTTGTTGGATCAAATTCAGATTAAACAGATCAAAAACGAGTTTGTTGGATCAAATTCAGATTAAACAGATCAAATTCAGACTCGGATAATAATTATCTACGTAACCCTGGTCGCTTGACCAGAACCAAAAAAAGAGAACCTTACCCTTTTGTTAACTTCTGGCCCGATGTCATTATTCATCGCCTGTCATTATTCATAACCTTGATGTGATAATGATTATGATTCCACTATATAATCCGATTTTAATTTATGAAAAATAGGACGCACTCAGTGCCCGATAATGTCAATCATATGATAGATCATTGATTTTCGAAAAACTGCATTTCCGACTTCAAACTTGCATTGCCGCTTGCGAAACAGACTAATTGCAAAAAAAAAAAAAACGAAAGCCAGAACATACGATAAATGAGAAAAGGTCTTTTTTTCCACAAAAAAGACCAGAATCAGCGGCATACACTTGCCACAACTGCAATGGAATAGGAATACGCAATAAATTTGGCTCGAATTCGAGAACCTCGAAGATTCAAGATAGCTTAGGGCACGCATCTGACGTCCGTGGCTTCACGACGGCAACTATTCCACAAAACAGACCAGAATCAGCGGCATACACTTGCCACAACTGCAATGGAATAGGAAGACGCAGCCACCAGCTCAGCTCAGCTCATTACCGTACGAACGTTATTACCCACGGATGCAGCAAGCTACAAACGGGCGACGTTTAAAACCTAGCATTCAACGCTCCCAGCCCCAAATACTCATAATTACTTACCCTTTTGGCAATTTGCTCGGGAAACGCTCGGGAAACGCTCGAAAAACGCTCGGAAAACGCTTGGCTCCGACGCTCGGGCAACGCTCGGAAAATGCTCGAAAACGCTCGGCCACGCTCGGAAAAAAGTCGGGCGCTCGGGTCAGCGCTCGGCTCGCGCTCGGGTCCGCTCGGTAGCGCTCGGGACACGCTCCCCGAAAACGCTCGGCTTGACGCTCGGAAACGCTCTAATAGCGCTCGGGTAGCGCTCGGATAGCGCTCGGCTCCAAATCCACAACCAGGCCGGCCTTTGCTTCCTCCTCTGCGTGATCCATCGTGTCAATCGCTTCGAATTCTGCGCCCCTTTCTTCCTTGACTAGCACATCTCGACCGCTGGCTCAAAAAATAGCGCAACATCTTGCCCCGCTGTTTCGTCGAGACTGGGCGCCTCTCCCTCAACCGCCCGGGCGATGTGATCGCGTCGCGTAGCATTTACGCCTTGCTTTCACAGGATTCCACCGAATCCGTTCGCGCCCAATCGCGCGCCGTTTCGTCTGTGTATCATATGCATTGGCCAACGAGTCGCTATCGATAACGTTACGCAAAAGATTCAGAATATACGGCGACGCACGTCGCAACTGGGGCCCGGCGGGCGCTCTTTTATTGCGATCAAATGGCGCAAATATAGCCGATCGGCGAGCTCATTCAGCAAACATCCTAACCGTGACGCCGCCGCACAGTGTGTTTTTTCCCCATCTCGCCATGCCAAGTCGGGCCATGCTTGGGCTTTCTCGCAAATGACTCGGCCCATGCTTGGGCGTGGTTCTGTTCCGCATGACACTTCTTCGACACCTTTGCGCTGGACAGCAATGCGAAGAGCAAAAAACTCGCGCCAGGTGCAACATGTGGCGCGTCCCAACGTTGATACGATTGCTTTGCTCGCAGATATACGTAACTCTTCGCACACGTGCGACCCCGATAAAATGGCGCGCCAGATTCTTTGCTATCGTGTAACTGAATCCGATGGGGTACTGCATTGCGTCAGAAATGTAGGCCGGATCTTGTTGTCCGCATCACTTTCCGACTCATTCGAGCCCTCGTCGCTTTCGTCGTCGTCTGCGCTCGCTTCACGCAGCTGCTCCTCCCGCAGCATGTGCGCGAACACAACGCCACAACGTGCGCCCTCGATTATCGGTAGCCCAAATAATCGCTGCGCCCTTGCAGGTTGCTTATCGGCGACCAGAACGAATACCGATACGGCGATACCCGTCGCACCCTTGATCATCGGCGTCCAGAGCAAATACCGATACCCGTTGCGCCCTTGATTATCGGCGCCCAGAACATTGAACAAATACCGATACCCGTCGTGCCCTTGATTATCGGCGTCCTGGTCCAGGACAAATACCGATACACCTACGCGACGTCGCGCCTCCTTACGGCCCAACGCTCGACGCCTTAACGCTCGAAATCCAAGACCACTCGACGCCCAAAATATTTTAGGCCGCGCGGGGTGAGCCTGCGAGCCCCTGCGCGGCTTGCTTTCTTGTAGTTAATACCTCTAGAAAAATTACTTGACTAACGAGAAGAAAAAATAAGAGAGAAGTACAATGCAGGACAGTACAGATACCTCCACTTGAGGTAGACATGTCTGTCATCTCGAACTCACAGTAGCGAACTCATCAGCTGCTAAGCTCACTACCGTCGCCGTGCCTGTACTTGCAGCTTTTTGACAGTGATTCAGTCACCAGTTGGGGGCTGGCTTTGTATATCTGTTATCCATGCTCCTTCTCTATGCTGACCATTTTGAGGATTCACATTACATCGGAGACAATAGATGGACAACTTACATACATCCCCAAGAGTTCCAACCGGCAAAGAGGGTCTTCTGCTGCAATAGGACTGCTTTGCCTGGCATCACATGCAAGTCTGCACCTATTTTGCGGCTTTCTCTCCTTGATGTTGCATATTAATTTCTGATTACTGACTGATTGGCTGATTGATTGACTGAATGAAAAATGCCTTGCTTACATCCTGAAAGATTTGAGAGAGACGGAAAAAGGATCTGGGGCAAATTTTTGTTTATATTCGTATCGGAAAGGGACTCTTGCAGTTTATTTTTTTTGCCATATGCATTCATATTTATGTCATACTGGTGATTCGCATAAGTCTATAACTTAATTCGCAGAAGGGTAGTCAACTGAAAATTTAGTTTTTTCCAAACCTGTTCTTGAAAATCAGAATCATTTAAAAAGAATGAAATCTGATAATCCTGAACGCAACTTGAAGATTCGTTTTGCATACTTCGGAAATACGCTGGGAGAGACATGCCTCATGTTATCTTGCATTATGTTAATATCATTATGTGAAAGACTGATGCACATCGCATGTAAAGAGAAAAGTAAAAACATAACTTGATCAAACATTGAAAGCAGAAATCTATATTCGAACCCTAAATTTTAAAGAAATAATAATACGCAGAATTACACAGCCTCCACGTCTTCACGACGGCAGCTATTTGATCAGTATTGGGTCAGTCTTTTTTTCGGACCGTCCAGACTGATTCTGGGCGCGGCTAACTTAGGGACGTCTGAGTCAGAACCTACATGCTCGGCGCGCGTGGCGGATCATAGATCGATATTGCCGAACGCTTCACCACACGCCAGACATAAGACTCCCAAACATCTCGCACCTAAGTCTAGAACATATACACCCAGAAGGCGATACCTCTGGACTCTTCCCCATTTACACAAACGCCATGTCTTGAGTCCCAGAATCAGACTACTCGGCTCCGTTTAAATACTAACCCATCCAACAAAACAGACCAGAATCAGCGGCATACATTAAATGCCACAACTGCAATGGAATAGGAAGAAATTTTTGAGTAAATGTTATCGCTGTAACGTTTAACGGTACGTTCGTCTGCGACTAAGTACGCAGACGGTTGTACCCAGGCCTTCCAAATCAAGTTTGGGCTTCAAATTAAATTTGTTTACAAATATCAAGATTGAAAAGTTGAGATGTAAGAATTTCCACAACTCACTCAAGTTTTGTAAGTTGAGATGTAAGAACTTCCTTAAGTTCATCATGACAATGAATGTCATGAAGAAACTTTGCCTGTCAAATCATTGACCCCACTAAGACTAGGACATATTAATCACTGCCTTCAGTTTCGAACTGATCGGATCACGAAAATACCACCCTAAAATTGCTGCAACCACGACTACACATACCACGAGACAACAACACAGACGACAGCACAGCTTTCTCAATCTCCGGCCGGATTGTCTTGCTGTTACATTTTCATCAGTCTGACGGTCCGACGAATCAAGCGCCGTAACCGTAATTATGGTCCTTGCGTGGGAGTTGGTCCTTGCATGGGAATCAACGACACGAGAGATTTCACCTGCTGTAGTTACAATTGCCGTCTGTAATCGAATGGCAGACGCTTCTTGAGGAATTACTAATACTATTGACAATAGCATCGACAATACACAAAAGTTCACAATGATTTTTATCGCCCGAGTCATTGTTTGGCCAAAAGATATCTTTGATCCCAAAAATTTTGGGATCATAGGTCCAATTATTGTGATAACTGTGGACATCGAGTTTAGACTTAAAAGAAACAATACTACTACCTAACACAAAGGTAAATTAAGGGCTGAAAACACCTCACTTTGCCTTGGCATGCATTGATCCAAATAAACAAAATCGAAATAGTCTACTTATCGACGATCTACTTAATATCGACGATGTGTAATATGACGCATGAAACAGTCGCACTGAGAATCGAGATAATGTTTTTTGGATCAGATTCAGATTAAACAGAGAATTCAATCGCCGATCGGATTCGGATAATTCTTACCCTGGTCGCAGGACCAATGAGCGAAACAGAACCACTAAATTTGACAGTTCTGGGATCCAATGATTGAACAATCTGCCATAACCGCGCTACCGGATAATGATTTTCGAAATATGCCGACTTCAAACTTGCATTGAGATTGAAAAAATTGCTGCAAAAAAAAAGAAAGCCAGAACATACGATTTGTGAGAAAAGGTTTTTTTTTCCACAAAACAGACCAGAATCAGCGGCATACACTTGCCACGACTGCAATGGAATAGGAGGACGCAATAAATTTGGCTCGAAAATTTCGAGAACCTCGAAGATTCAAGATAGGGCACGAATCTGACGCGACGTCACGACGGCAACTATTCCACAAAACAGACCAGAATCAACGGCATACATTAAATGCCACAACTGTTACGGAATAGGAAGACGTAGCCACCCTCTAACTTCTAAAGAGATACGCAGAATTACACAGCCTCCGCGTCTTCACGGCGGCAGCTATTTAATTAGTATTCCACAAAACAGCCCAGAATCAGCGGCATACATTAAATGCCACAACTGCAACGGAATAGGAAGACGTAACCACCCTCTAAATTCTAAAGAAATACGCAGAATTACACAGCCTCCGCGTCTTCACGACGGCAGCTCTTTAATTAGTATTCCACAAAACAGACCAGAATCAGCGGCATACATTAAATGCCACAACTGCAATGGAATAGGAAGAAATCGTAAATGTTTAATGCTATCGCTGTAAGTTAACGTTGGTAGTCTGCGACTAAGTAGTATACGCAGACGGTAGTGCCCAGGCCTTCCAAAATTATCGTGTGAGTAGAGAAAGTATAGCAATAAAGTTCATTTTTCGTAAGTTCATCGAAATGTAGAGAAATAGTTCTTCATATGGTGAATGTGCGGAAAGGCGGCTGGACATCAAAACACATTAGCCAAAAAGGAAATTCGAAATCTGATCAGTTTCGGTTTCAGTTTCATATCCCATACGGGTGACATGAAAAAAAATGAAAATATTGCAACTTTTGAAAGAAGATTTGACTCCATCATAGCACGCTTTCCAAACATGAAATTCCACTTGGCCCACTTTCGAAATTTACAGTCATTCTCACTGGAAAACCTCGTGTCAAAAGAAAGAAAAAGAAATTATGCACTTGGTCTATGTTTACTGATCTTTAGAAAGAAAAAAAAATTTAAAACGCATTTCCAAAACTCTTACGAGCTCTTCATTTCATATCTCCATGCTCCCACCACCCACTTTTTTTCATGACAAAGAGCAAAGCACTCTGCTGACGTCCATCAATTGTCGACCTCCGATCAACTTACGCAACAGGCTTTCTTCACTTCGTACTCATCTTTTGTTCTTCACCTCAATGACAACGATTCAAATTATTATTGTGGCTCCAAATTTGATCATATCGTCATATCCTGCCTGTGTAGTTATTTGTGTGGTTTGACTCAGACTCTCTGTCAGGATGATCCTTGTGTCTGCAATCCCAGATGGACTTGGACTTGGACTTGTCACACGCAGCAGGATCACGAAAATGCATCACGACTACACATATCACCACGACTACACATATCCCGAGACAAAAGGGCAGAAAATGACGACACGGCCTTCTCAATCTCGCGACTCGTCTCGACAATGCAGGATAATTCTGCGTAGGAGATCGACTCTGAGAAGAAGAATGATCAGGATTCCACGTAGGAGATTGACTCTGAGTCTGAGAAGAAGAAAGGCCGGACTGTCCTTGTGTAACAGCAGGAGAAACCCGAGGAGGAGAGCTGATTC
>Ga0099797_100131_pt1 | contig 47452 bp, 35 predicted proteins | sample Uncmet_Sort48C_1_FD_89871 | JGI IMG/M metagenome (GOLD analysis project Ga0099797, IMG submission 89871) | Marine eukaryotic communities from CALCOFI LINE 67, Pacific Ocean - C012_Sort48C_1 | ecosystem: Environmental > Aquatic > Marine > Oceanic | place: Pacific Ocean: Monterey Bay | collected...
GCAATGGTGAGAACATTTATAGTGTGCGCTTCCATTTGGCCATAGTAGAAACGACGTGTTGTCGGATGATTAAGGTGAATGATTCAAATGTTCTAGTATATAACCACTACAGCACTCTTCACTAGATATGATGGCGGGAATGTTTTCATTCCTGTGTACTGTGCGCCACGTAGTTTGAGTTAGGAACGGTGTCACGGTGTCACGGTTGTCTATCAATCGCGTTTATTTCTAATTTTGTTCGCTCCATGGAAGATTAAGATTCTGTGGACCCGTCCGTGTTCAATTCGTCCATTGACACAAAACACAAACGACAGACTATAGTTACATAATCTTTAACTTACCAACACAACGATGTTATAATTCATCCCTGAAGTTTCCATTCTAACTAAGAACAACAACTCATTTATATATATATATTATTAGTATAGAAAACGTTTAAAAAATGTTGTCGTCGTCATTTTATCATCATCGATATCACACATCAATTGTTGTTGTGCTCTTCCAATTCTGGGTAATTATTACGAAATTTGTTTAACAAATCTCGGATTCTTGCAAGCCCATATTGTCCATCATTTTGCTTGTCATTTCTGATGATTACATCGTTGATTTCAGACAAGATGTTTGATGTATCAGTTTCAAACTCTTGAAACATTTCGCTTCTTACGTTAAGATGTTGGTACCCTTCAAAAAGACCGTGGCATACTCGAAGAAAACGAAGCCAACGAAACAAAATTAAGAACATTGCAGGCGTTACCAATGCTTCGTCATCAACATTATTAGCGGTGCCGACTGTGTTTGCAATTTCCATTCCCAAACTGACATATACAACACTGAAGTCCAGGACATAGGAAAAATGTTTCCATACACAACAGTAAGTTGGACTCACTACAGCGCACATAATAAATGGGATATCTTGAAACTTTCTCCCATCGTTGAATTGAACATCAATATCCCTAGTGTACGAGTTGATATGTTCGATCTTTCCATGACCAAAGAGTTCCCTTTGGCCTTTCTTGACGGAATATACGTTCACTGTGTCCCCAACCGAGTATCTTTTGTGGCACCCGCAAAAAAATTGTTGGACGCCAATAGCATATACTAATAAAGCTAGCTCAATTGAAAAAATGCCCAAAATTGAAAGTGAAGCCCAATGCAAAATGTATTCCACTGGCCAGTGGCTGTGGTGCGGTTTAAACCCCGGAGGCGGGTCGAAACATCTTACAGTTTGCGTGTGCCCAGTGTCTGGAGTGGACAATCGGCGATGAGCACTTGCCACCGCATTCAAGTTTACAGACGAGCCGTTGTGGGCATTGAAGCATGATTTGACATCACGAAATGGGGAGTATTCACCGTACCAATCTTGGTTTGCTTTACAACACTTTTCCAGCTGTTCTTCCGTGTTGGGGTGAATCGCTTGGCACACATAGTTCATCGGGACATACAAGCTCGCTTCATCCGTATCTCGGTGAAAACTAGGGGGGATAATGCGGGCAGCAAATGAAATTTCAAATGCCACGAAAAAAATATCCATAACCAAAAGAAGAAACAAACAGCTAACGGCGCATTTGCTTTCTAGACAGTGAAACAAGTGCGTCCTTTGGTGAGAATTGTCTTTGCCGCAACAAGTCGAGTCCCGCCGTATATGAACCCCGTCTTGGTTTAGATGGTGATCATTTACCCATTCGTCGTTCAATTCGTGACTTGCTCTTAAATGCAACTTACGTACATCGATGAATGAAGAACGGCGTCTTCTTGCAACCTTAACTGTCGGTTGGACGAGTTCTGTGCCCACACCATCGGGCATGGCTAAGTGTTGAAGGTGTGTGCGTGCGTGTATCGTGCGTGTATCGTGTGTTGGTGGCAGTTGATGAATAATGGCGCGCAAATTCAACCCCAAGCGGCTACGCCCAGTGCACGACTCGAAAGGCAGACAGATGGGTGCGCAATTTACTAACCACAAATCCACGTGATCGATAATAATGCGCACGAGCGTCGCCATTAAATCGAGCATGCAGACATGCAGACGCTATGAGTGAATAATGAACGCACGCGGCAAACATATGCATACATGGCGCGCGAAGGGTGAATCATTCCTTTGTGTATCTCTACATCTCTACACGATAGGTACAGACAGTATTTAGAAAACCACCGGACGCACCCTGCTATGCCTACGTATACTCGTAGTTGTGATGTGGTCTTTTGCCTATATACGCCGGGATACGAGATACGAGATACGAGTCGATCTTGTTGGTCCGGATAGATCAATGAAGTTCAAGTTTGACTCGCCGCCACCCCAACCACCACCAAGTGTTCTTGGGCAGTGGGTGTGGCACATGAGGAGTTTGCACCGCTAAATTCTGACACGTCAATTCTTCAGAGCAAAACGGATATTATTTGTACCATTATATACCACCATGTCGCGCGCGTTCTTAAAATGTTCGGGAAAGCAAATGTTTCTTCAGTCGAACCCCACAGCGGGGCAACTTGGGGAGTTGGGCGTTCAGCGACCGGACGACGTCGTTGTTGTATCGGCTCTTCGCACAGCGATAGGTAAGGCGCGCCGCGGTGGCTTTCGGGATACTACTCCTGATAACCTGCTTAAAGCTGTTTTGGAAGCAACCATTTCTACCACAGGCATGCCGTACAGTGAACTAGGGAACGTTGTTGTGGGTAACGTTCAGCTCAGTGGGGCGTACGCGGGCGGGGCTCGCACAGCACAGTTGCGCGCAGGATTCCCTGACTCAGTGCCACTAAATACTGTCAATCGGCAATGCTCCTCGGGGCTCCAAGCCATCGCCGATGTCGCGGGTGCGATTACGTCGGGCTCTATCGAGGCGGGCATTGGTGCGGGTTTGGAAAGTATGTCGTTTGGTGGCGGGGTGGCCAAAAAAAAAGACGAAGCCGCCCCAAAACTAGACGTGGATGTCGAGGCGATCTTTTCTCACCCTGTCGCAGCCGAAACATTAATTCCTATGGGCGTTACGGCAGAGAATGTGGCAGAGCGGTACGGAGTTACTCGTGAAGAGCAAGACAAGATGGCATATGATTCGAATATGCGAGCCTTGAAAGCGGCAAAGGAAGGACGCTTCAAAGCTGAAATTGTTCCTGTGAAAACATTTGTGACCGATAAAGCAACGGGTGAGAAAATGCCTATCACTGTTGACACAGATGAAGGACCACGTGCTTCAACGACCATGAACGGCCTTGCAAAATTGAGACCCGCCTTCAAAAAGGGAGGTGCTACCACCGCGGGTAATTCCTCACAAGTCAGTGACGGTGCCGCGGCCGTGCTTCTCATGAAACGATCCAAGGCGGCTCAGCTTGGCTTGCCTGTGATCGGTGTCTTCCGTGGCTACAAAGTTGTTGGAGTAAAACCCGACGAAATGGGCGTTGGCCCTGCGTTTGCTATTCCTCCTGTTTGTGAAGCGCTTGGTATAACCCCTAAAGATGTTGACATCTTCGAAATCAACGAAGCGTTTGCAAGCCAGGCAGTCTATTGTTGCAAAAAGTTAGGTCTGGACATGCAGAAAGTAAATCCCAACGGTGGTGCCATTGCACTGGGGCATCCATTAGGCGCAACGGGTGCGAGACAAGTGGCTACCTTATTGAACGAGCTTCATCGCACACATGGGAAAATTGGATGTGTAAGCATGTGTATCGGGACTGGAATGGGAATGGCCGCCATTTTCGAAGCTGAAGGTCAGCGGTTCAAAGGCATGGGTCATTAGGAAGAATAAACTTTCGCCCGTCTCATTTGGTACAAAGTTCCTGCGAAGTGTATGATATGCAACGAACGTACTTCTTCGTTTTACTACACGAAATATTTATGGTCTTTTAACGGGTTTGTGGTTCGTGTTTCAGTGGTTTTCCTTGTTTCTTACATGTAAGTAAGTATGCCACTCGTGTATGAAATACAGTCTACCTAAATACAGTGTCTAAGAACTAAGAAAGAGTATATTTACATGATGATGACAGCTTTCAACCCTCTAAAGTCTCCCATGGTGCGCATGAAGTAGAAGTTATGACAGCCTCCAAGTGTTTTTTTCCTATAGAGTACTAGAAATGGTCTCCTTCAGCTCTCTGGGTGGACTGCCAGCAATACAAACTAAATTTATGCAGTACCGGTTCCCCAGACCATCAGGCAAATTATGTCCTAGATGTGTACCATCAATACTCACGGTCTCGCCATTTGGCAAGACACGAACATTCGATTGCACGACCTCAAGATCACGAAAGGAGGGCCAGCCATGTGCCCTCGATTCCGCTAGAAAGGCCTCCATAGTTCTTCCGATCGGTGCAATGAACAAAGGTTTTCCCGTTACAGAGTCATAAAATGTTATTCTCTCATCAGCCTCTAAACTTGTTGCATAGCTCGGAAATTCTGTAGTTTGGAAGTATCCACTGCGTTCCGCATAGTGGCGGTTGAAGCAAGAGATACGATTGGCCAGTTCACGGTCACATTTCCACAGAAGGTTTGGCTCTACTTCCGCGACACAGGTTCCATATTGTTTTGCACGCATTAACTCCTCCGTCCCCGTTATATTTGCTACTATACCCCCATAGGCGTGTCCCGTGACAGACGACATAGCGACTATCAACACGACAACCACCACGACCCCAAACGTTGCAGCAGAGTATTTCCGGCAGACCTTCACGCCACCACGACCCCCTTTCTTCGATTCGTTCACTTGGATGTTTGGCGCGCGGTCCATAATACTCCGCGTTAAGACCCCGGTACTTCTCGTGTTCACTTCACTCAAAATACTGCAATATTATACACTCGCTTCGAAGGTCCCCCGCTCACAACATGCACTGCAAGTCGAACTCTTTGGACTCTCTTGGGGTGTACAAATCGAAATCGAACGAACAGGAGTAAATTCGTTTCGTTTTATTTTCATGACTGTACAAACATACAAACATACAAACCATGCTAGCTGCATGCTATGCGACGTGCTCATCGGATCACGAGTATGTGAATATGTGAATACTGTATGTAGTCTACAAACATACTTGCAGTCTGATTTTTAACGCGTTATTTATTGTGTTATTATTGTTTGGTATACCAAAGATATTCATTCCCATTATCCTAACTCCCAGCTGAAATCTGTTTGTTTGAGCTCTTGGTGCGTATCCGTGGCTTGTCCAGTATCGCGCGCCACCAATTCGTGGAAAGATACGCCCTTCTCTCTCGATGTCATTTGGTCTAATTTCAATTGGTACGCTATCACTTTCTGGCGCCAATATTCTTGCTGTTTTGCAACTTTGTCGCATTCTGATCGAATCTCCTTCATGTTCTCTTCGAGAACATCGAGGGTCAAGCTTTCGGCAAAATCTAGCTGATCTACCACACCCGTCGCCCCTGGTAATCGAGAATTTAGCAATTGCGTTTGTTTGGTTACCATGTTCTCTAAATCTTTTTCCAAGTCCATGGCTCCCTCTGCCCTATCTGTCCACAAATTTAATCGAGGAAGCAACACGCTGGACAATTCCAAATCAATTTTACCAAGAGCATTTACAATTGTGCGTGTATCTCCCATACCATACAGACCTGCTGGTTTTCGAGGAAGCCCTTTTAGTCTCTGTTTCTTTTCCCATGCTTTTCGCTTTCGAGCCCGCTCACCCTCGCGCTCGTTCATAATAACTTTCCGTTTAAAAAATGGTAGGGTGTCTATATGCGCTCGGTCTTCTTCGTTTCACTTCTTTAAATTTAATGCGGACATGCTCGATTTCTTCCGGCGACAAAGAATTCTCCAGACGACTCACTTCATGTTGTAGCTCCCGTGATTTTTTGTTTCCCATATTGCTTATAGAACTCGGTTAATGTTTCCTCCACAAACGTATGAAAAGCTCCTGTACAAAGAGGTCCAGTTACGCACACAACGCCTCCCACCCAACAGCCCCATCCCTTTCTTTTGTTCGACTGTCCTTGCAGTACTCTCTCTATCAACGACTGCCGCCGCATCATTCCTGTTCGTAACTTCGTGCCGCCTACCTCTCTAACTTCCGTCCACAGAACACACATCAGAGAGAGAGAGAGAGAATAACTATGAAGGATCCATACTCTCTATGATGAGATCTGTACCCAACTCCCCCATAGTGAATCATGCTGACGTATCATCCTCTGACGGAAGAGATGATCTGACCAGAATCCCTATCAATAATGTAGTATTAATATATTGTACTTGTTTGTTGTTTGTTTTTTTTTTTTTTTTTTTTTTACTGGGGCGGAGACTGGAGACTGGAGACTGGACGACTCTCTCTTGTCTGTCTGACATGGTGGGTGGACCGTTGATCGAGACTACTTCTGACCTTGCTTATATTCTGATACTTGTTTCGGTTTCGCGATGTATCATCAGGAGTTAGTATAATACCTAGGTAGTCTATGAGTGTTCGATAGAACATGTATTTAATTATTTGCGCATGTACCATATGCCAGAAATAAATCATCACACGTGCCTGAGAAAGAGTAGTTGCTCGGTACGCTTGAGCGGGCAGTGAGTGAGGGTCTCGAAGGTCTGCCATGACTTTGTCCTCCCAGATATCTGAGTCAGTCGGAATGACAGTCACTTACCCGCACGGATCTTCCGCATTAGTAATCATTGTAGCAGCGTACTGCGCATTTCTTGGATTGAGAGTTTGCCCCAACGTGAACACCACAGATATCACCATGTCTAGTCAGCTTGTGAGCACTCTTGCTTGGGAGAAGGTTGTTGTTGAAAATAGCATACCAGAGCGCAGCTCGCACGGCGTATCCGTAGTGGGAGATATTCTCGTTGTTTTTGGTGGCGAAAATGTCCCACGCACGCCGTTCGATAATCAAGTGCACGCGCTTGATCTCTCGTCGCCGAATCCCCGCAGTTGGACTGTTCTGCAACCCTCTGGTGGAGAAGCACCTGAACCGAGGGTCGCTCACGCGCAGTGCACTCTCGGAGACAACATTTATATTTCCGGTGGTAGGCAGAGCATTACAATGGAAGAAGCTCCGCTGGACGATTTGTATGCATTCAATGTCAAATCGCTCGTCTGGGAAAATTTAACTGGCACCTCAACTGGTACACCCCCGTGTCCTCGAAGCTTCCATAGGATGGTTTCTGCAGGCAGTAAATTATATATTTTTGGAGGTTGTGCGAAAGCTGGGAGGTTGGCAGACTTGTATTCCTACGACGTCGAGACAAAAGTTTGGGAAGAGCTACCTACCTTTGAGAAAATTTCGGGGCGTGGCGGCCCTGGATTTTTGCCATCTTCGGATGGAAAGTCGTTGTTTGTGGTGGGGGGGTTTGCGGGAAAAGAGATGAACGATGTCTTTCGATACGATATTGAACAAAAAATATGGGAAGAAGTTTACCCTCAAGAAAATCCAAGTATTCGACCCTTCTCTGTCAGTTGTGGCGCGATTCTCGAAGGTCGTTTGACTTTTTTTGGCGGGGAGGTAGGGGAATCCACTAAAGGACACGAGGGTGCTGGGGCGTTTTCGGCCGATTGTCAAACCTTCGACGGGGTCACTGGTAAAATGCTCCCTTCTACTGTTTTAGAAGATCATGTGCACAAACCTTGTCCTCGTGGGTGGACCTCTGCGGCCGGTTGGGGTGACGACAAGCTCGTTGTATTTGGCGGGTTAACAGGCAACGATGATGCTCCAACGCGACTAAATGACGTGTGGGTATTGAAACCGGTGGAGTAATCGGCCCAAGAAAATCGGGCGCCAAAATATATATTACGAATTCGTACGAAGTAGTTACGACGTATTAGTATTATATAAGTTAAGTGTGTACAATGTTGTTGTTGTTCATCATCAATAATCTCCCCCGCCGTTCATTTCTTCCATCTGCAATTTCATGGCCAATTTCAAAGATTCGGCCTCTTCCTCCTCTTTAGTTTTCTTCCGTTTCTTCGCGGCTGGCTTCTTCTTTTGGGCAGTTTTCTTGGCCCGTCCTTTTCCGAGAGGTATGACCGTCTCTTTTCTTTGTTTCGCGGCAGTCTTGGCAGGTGCTTTTCGTTTGCCCAATGGCTTTTCAAAAGCCTCGTCGTCTTCACTTTTTTCTTCGTCCTCGACGCCACTGCTCTCCTCTTCAGATGAAGTCTCCTCATCACTTGTGCTCTCTTCCTCCGAATCGGACTCTTCTTCTGAAGATTCAGACGCGCCCAACGATTGATTAGACGTTTTTGCTTCTTCAATCTTGCCTTCTACGTATTTCAGCTCTTTTGCCAACATTTTCAACCTTTGTATTTTTTCGTACCGAATTTGACCTGGGTTTGTCGCCTTTTCCGTATCCGCGCTGTCAACAAATACACTCGAGGTATCTTCGTGCTTTAGAACGGGAATAACTACTGCATCCACTTCTTCGTCAGTGAGTCCATAAGCATCCTGGTTGTACTTCTTTTTAGCTAACACCTGTTCTCGTGTTTGTTTGTCGCCTTCGTTCACAATGCAGTTGTTCTTACGCTTGACCCCTTTTATTTTTGCGTTTGCCGCGAAAACTTCGTTCAATCGAAGGTGCAAGCCTTCAAATTCTGCAACAGACTGTTGCCCTAAAAGCCGCTGGCACTGGTTGTACATTTGCGCAACTGTCTTTCCTGGGAGAAACCGGCTCTTTGTGATCGTTGTCCATCTACCAACCCCATATTTTTTCAGCGCAGCAATAAACACTTCGATTTCTTGGGGCGTCCAACCAGGAGACAGTGTATAGTTCCACAGACTCTTACTGTCCGCGCTGTGAACAGTGTTCGCGCCGCTCATGTTTCCTTTTCTCTGCGCACCAGGTCAACCCAGTACCTGTTCGTCCTTGATACGAGATGCCCGTCACCGGCGAATCGAAAGAAAGCTAAAAGGCGTTTGCGAGTACACACTAGGCATCGCACCCGCGGGATTCTCAAACTCGTGTGCGGCGGTGGATGGTCCGAACTGTCGTTCTGTTTGGTGTCCGTCCGTAGTGGTGCGTGTGTCCATATCATGACATCCACCTCCATAGAGCGAGTGAACAGATTTGTTTGAATTCATCTTCTTCCTCATTATTTAATTGTTGTGTATCTTTTTATATTCTGTTAACATATTACAGATGTTACGTCAATCATTAATTAACGGGATGATGCAAACATCAAATGGCGCCAAAAGATTGTAGACTTCTTGTACGGCGGATGGCCTATGAAATCTGCTATCGCGTTGAAGTCTGCAGAGGGAAGACTCAACCTCGTTAGCAGTATGTACCTGTAAAAAACTGTACTAATAAGTGGTTCGCGCAGATTACGTGGTGGCCGGCCGCGTGCGTGCACCGCTTGGTAGCGAACGGTTTCGGGGATAGAAGGGAGGGAGGATGCAGGGAGAAAGCTTACTGTAGGACCCGTAGTCGACACCCAGCTTAACACGAATTATGCCAAGCAGCGACATAGCGATGGAGTTAAGCAGCGCCGTCGGGGATGCGGCGGACGAGAGCAACGAGGCTGCCAAGAAAGCAGCGAAGAAGGCCGCGAGGCACGCACAGCTCTTGGCCACACGTAATAAAATGGGCATTGGGGATGCCCCTAGGTGCAATGCGAAAACTTTCGAAATTGCCCGGACCCTCTTTCAACGGCTTTACTTGCTTTTATCAACTGTAACATTCCCGTTCACGTTTACTCTTGCCTTCGGGTGGCTCCCTCGAACGTTTACGCTCGATTTGGACGTGCTGGGAATATACTTTGGCGTGGAACTGACGCCGATAGCAAAGTACCTGCTCATGATAGTGGGGGGTCTGGTTGTGTACTATACAGTCATCGGCTACGTGAAAAGCTTGGACCCCACGATGGACATCGACCGAGCCAGAGAGAAAACCGCTGTGGAAAAGGAAAAAGAAAAACAAGGCCTGTCGTCGTCACAGATTTCAAAACAACTTTGGATGGAGCGTGTGAAAACAAGGAAGGGCCGCTGCCAACGGAGGTTGGTGCGCTTCCTACTTCTGGCGTTGGACTCTCTCTATTTCCCCGTTGCAACGTACGTATTTCAAATGATCCTTCTTTCTCCAAATGTACACGGCGACGAATATCGGTGCTTAGACGATGGCTTGGCAAGAGGAAAAACCTTTCGTTGTATCCCTTGTGTGTGGGAATATCCATACTACAATAACATTACTGGCACAAATGGTTCTTTGGTTCTAGGGTGTGGATACTTCACTCAGTGTAGCGGTGGATCAAATGTCGATAAACCTAGGATAGCCGAGTACCAAAAGTTTGGCCCCCAGGCATTTGTTTCTGCGGCTGGCCAGGGACATTGCGATTCCAAACAGGCCATTTTGGTGTCACAATCCATCATGAACGAATACGGTGCGGGAGCAATGTGGTGGGTGATATGGGGCGGTTCACTCGCGTGTTTCCTTTTCTTCTTGGGGTTACTCACGGTCACTTTTCAGAAAATGATTGACGTTGCTGCTCCTGAGGTCAGCGAGGACATTTCCGATCATGATTACGATGCCGTGATCAAAGAAGAAGCGCGGTATGACCCGTATGTCTTTCTTTTTGAAGGATACAATGTCGACAACAAGATGTTCAAGATTAATACGATGCTCATCAACCTGCTTCAAAGTTTCGTTGTAACCGCTGCTATGATGAGCGGCCAAGAGGTGTTTGCTGCTTTTGTTGCCTTGATCTTTTTGTTTTTCCACGGGTGGAGAGTGACGGGCGGAAAGCAAGGGGATTTCATGCCACCATATGATTCGGAAACGGAGGGTCTTGCCAACCAACTAGATCGTTTCTGGGATGTTATTTATAGCTCCGCCTGTTGCTCTTGCTCGGGCCGCAAAAAACGCCCATTTCACTTCGTATACACAAGCCTGGCTGACCGTATCAACGAGTGGGTTGCTGGCCGAGTGGCCATATGGATGATAACTGCTGAATTTTGTTTCTTGGCGCTTCAATACTTCGATGTGCCCAACATTGATGTGGTGTTCGGCATGTTGATGAACGTCATAGTGGGGGCATACGGCGTAGTCGTGATTGCAATTATGGCGTGGCCACGCACGCCGGTGAAGGTACTGGTTTGAATAATTATGACTTTAATAACAATATAATGGCTGTACTTACTTAACTTAAGAAATGTTTGCCACACGTAAAATATTATATGATTTAAATCCTTTCCTTCTTGCTTTCCTCCTGCAATATCCCTCGTAAAATATGACTAGAAGTACGTACACACGTACACCTATTCTGTAAGGGAATAAAGTATGTAGGTAGACTATAGAGGTGAATCAACCCCGAAACTGAAACTCGTCATGCCGTTGGCGCCGTTGTCTATCCAGTCAATCAATTTGGTCCGTTCTTCGCCGTCGTGGGATGCGCCTAATGCAAAGATATATGGGAAGTAGTGACTCGGCTCAGGCACGCTGTCCATTCCTCCGGGAGCCTCGGTGAATGCTAGGAGTGGCGCCACCTCTTTCGTCTTCATTGTGTGCTTAATGACGAAATCGTTGAAGCGCCGCGCCCATTTGTGCGGGCCTCCGCCCCAGTTCAACCGTCTCAGGTTGTGAACGATACTCCCACTGCCCATGATCAGCACACCCTTGTCGCGCAGCGACCTCAGTTTTCTCCCGAGTTCATAATAGTATTGGGCAGGCTTGTTGCCGTCCACGCTCAATTCCACGACGGGAATGTCGGCGTCGGGGTATAAATGCACTAACACTGTCCACGCTCCGTGATCAAAGCCCCAACTCGGATCGTCGCCAATCTGGAACTCTGGCGCCGCGAGCGCGCGGATCTCATGTGCGAGATCTGGGTCTCCGGGCGCATCGTACTTTACGGTGTACAGCTCCCGAGGGAAGCCATGGAACTCATAGATCATTTTGGGTTTCTGCGCCGACGTGACCTTGACACCGCCACCGTTTGTGACCCAGTGCCCTGACATACAGACAATAGCTTTCGGTCGCGGGAATTTTTTCGGCAGCGACTTGAGCATGTCGACGTATTTTTGCGCGCTATCAAGGCCCGCGCGCGCGGGATAACCTTCCATCGCATACGACGGGAGTCCATGCGCGACGAAGAGGGACGGGGCGCGTAGAGCGTCTTCTGCCGCGGCGATTGCAGACATGCCTGACAGGAAAAGGATGAGGAGCACGAGCGGACCCGCGGGGCGGAGGTGTGTGGCTTGAATCGTGTGACGCCTCAATCTCAGAAAAACAATGAACGCGGGGGGGCGTGCGAACACTAACGTTCTTCAGTACAACTAAGTACTCGTAAGTGTGGAGAGAGAAGGTAGGTTCGCGAAGGCGGACGGCGAATCAAATATGATTGAGAGTCGCGCAGACACAATAGGGGAATACGAGGAACTTCAACATTCTATCTTGTGCGTGTGTTACTTCCAAGAGATGAAACATTCTTCCTGGACTGACTAACTTCTGACTTCTTCTGACTCTCTCTTGTTTCTTTCTCCCCGTTCTGAGAGAGTAGACTACGGAGACTACGTAGATGACGGAAGAGAATAATAGGCTCTATATTACTACCTATTCGTGACCCTGATAGGCCCTTGAAAATCGGACGTTATCGTTAGAGACGAGGGATGCACAGTTTTTCTTTCATTCAGGAAAGTTCCTCCCAGTGATGTACAGTAGTTCTACTTCGTTCGATGACATGCACGTGGAGAAAGGGTGCACGGGACGAGGCGTCGAGGATGTCGTGCGGGGGATCGAGGAGCCAGAGGAGCCAGAGGAGCCAGAGGAGCCAGAGGGCGCTTTGCTATGGACGACACGTAGCGTTGTGTCATGACCGTGCGTGGCCTTGTGAGCCGGTGCGTGGCCGTCGTCACCGCCGTGTTGGCGGTGTGCCAACCTGCAGTAGGGGGCGCGTGGGGACCCTTAAATGCGCTTCTCGGGGAGCTCGTGATCCCTGTCGGCAACTACACCACCACGGTCAAGGTGCCCGTGGCCGGGACCGTTGCCGTCACGCTCCATAATATTGTGTGTACTCAGCTCTCGCTGGCGGACCTCTCCGTTGTGGAAACGGAAAGCACGGCCAAGACCGCGGAGACGACGACGGTCCACGTCCAAGGCGTGAAGCTGTCGTGCACCGCAGATTATTTTGTCAAAGATGGCATCCTCACACAGCGTGGACAAATGACTGCCAAGTCCAGTGACTCCTCCGCGACCGTTGCTATTGTCGCCGCGACAGAAAACGCGCGGCAGACCTTTGAGCGGTTTCCACCGTATATGTCGTACATGTCTGTCTGCGACTCGCGCATCGCACTCTCATCCTTATCGTTGTCTGGGGTCTTAAAACTAGTCGAAAGTGTCATCCGTCGAGAGTTGAACAGTGTCATCAATCCAGCCATCTGCAATGAGCTCGCTTTGGCCAACACCACATTGCTCGTCCCGCTGCTGCGAAATATCTCCAAACTGCTGCTGGGGCAGCCGGGGCAAGAGCGTGCAGGGGGGGTGCGATGGAAGAAGCAGGAGGAGCGGGTATTGTCGGAGCTGGCGCCGTTCGTCCCAAACGATTTGCGCACCAACCCACTCGTGCAATTGGTCAATCTAGTCGTCGATTTCTTCCTCGACACAGCGGCCTGCGGCCTCCCGCTTGGCATCAACCAGCTCGTGCAAGCGCAGATCGCAAAGCAGGCGAATGGGCAGCGTGACGGGCTCAACATCAGCCTGGGGTCGCGCGGCCTGAGCCTCGTGAAGCTGGTGGGCTCCCCGGTGACCGACATCATCGTCAACCTGACATCCGTGCTGCTGAAAGGCGTGGACACGTTCACCAGCGTGCATCTCTTGAAACCCATCAGTGGGACCACTATGAACACGACCTTGGCACTGGCCGGGCCGGTTCAAATAGACGTGGCCGCGACCGTCGTGTTTGCCCCCAAGGGGGGTGCACCGTTCGTGGAACACGTAGTGCTCTCTTTGCCGGCCATGGAATCGGTCGAGTTGCAGGTGTCCACCCTCGTGGCCATCGACGAAGGGTTTTATGGCGACGTGCCGTTGCAAGAGTTCTTCGAACATTTCGTGGGCTGTTCCGTGCGCGGAGTGCATGCAGCCAATGTGACGGCGGCTTCATGGACCGTGGCGAAGCTGACCGGATCTGTGGGCGTCCAAGGCATGCTCTCTCCGGACGTGGACAAAGTCGTCGCGTCCGTCGGAGACGCCGCCGCGCGCATGTACGAAGGGGCGCTGCTAGAAGGTGGCGGGGCGGACCATCTAATGGAGACTCTGTTGCTACCATTGGCCAACGAGGCCATTGGGACGGCCATTCAAGGTGCCATTGTGGCGACTCAAGCGACCGCCGTGTGCAATGGTTCTTCCCTTGGCCCCCGGCCTATGCCAGCGGAGCCGCCTATCGATCTGTCGACGAGTATCCCCGTCCTCGTCTTGCGTAGCCTAGTAGAAGATGTCCTGTTTCCCATGGTGAACGGTCTGATCGCCAACGCTACCTGCGGCCTGAACGGGGAACATGGACGACTCGATACCACGGGGCCGTTGCTGGGGCCCGCCATGCTCGTTGTGAAAAACTACGACCAGGTGCCGCAGATTGGGAACGTGACGATTGGGCTAAGTAATTTAACGTTGGAAAATTTGGACACGATCGCGACATTGAAGGCATTCGAAGCGCCGGCGCCCACCCGCATGGACACCACCCTAGTCATGGCCCCGGTGGATACAAAACCGGTACGACTGTCGGTGGATGTGCTGTTGAAAGTGAAGCGGATCCCCGGCACGGACCCAGACGCGCCGCCGAACCGAACCCCAGGACCCGAGGTGATAAATCCGAACGGGGACGTAGAAGATCGCTTCCGTATTGGTGTCACGATGAACAATCTCACCTTGTCGACAGCGCTGAATGTCGCGATTGACGGGTACAGTCTCGGTGCTCTCCCACTTCGCGCGACACGCTGTCTCAGCTGCTGGCTGGGTACGCTGAATACCTTGGGCATTTTGGGAGGCGGTGTAGACGGATTCACAGTACTGCAAAGTCGCCTCGCGTCCGTGGACGTCGCGTGCGGGCATACACCGGAGAATTCGTTCGGCCGCCCAGACGATCAATTGTCGTGCACTTCGCCCGCGATGCCTGACTTCATTCGCCGTTCGGAATCCACAGAAAACGTGCAGCAGTTTGCCAACTGGATGGGGTACAAGATCAACGGGGTCTTGTCGACCTTTCAAACGGAAGTGTTCCAGTCGCACTTGCAGTCCATTCTCGACCAGCGCCGTGCCGATGGTGTGCCAGCGTGCATGAGCGACCCCGTGTTTGCGCCCGCAAAAGATTGGGTGGCGCCGCAATGTTTAGTTACGAAAGGAGCACTGATTACGTATGGTGTCGTCGGGGGCGTCGTCTTGGTCTACTTTTTTACGCTGTTTTTCGTTCGCTATTTCCAGGTCGAGCATCATCGGCACCGCTGCCGCTGCCAAGGTTGTTGTTGCTCCTGCATCGAGTTTTGCAAGGGTAATGCGTGTCGGCAGGATGTCTGCTGGTGTCGGCGGTTGTTTTGCAATCGCCACCAGGCCGAACGGGAGGGATTCGTGCAGCACAGCGAGCTTAGTGGAATGCGAACGACATTGCTTTCTGTGGACGAAGACAGCACCGCCGAAAATACCCTTCCACTGTCCACCGAAATAATGTTCACGCCGTCCAAGCCGCCAGTCGCCCGGGAAGAGACGGGAGAAGCCCTCCTCTTTCACCACGCCATTCCAGAGCATGTCCGTATGGGAATGTTGGTCTTGATCGTCATCAACATTGGTTTGTTCTTTACGGACCATGCGCTCACCGCGGCATCCGTTAACGTTGGCATAGATTTACTAGGCAACGCATTTCTCGACGAGCAAGCGTTTCCCTTTGGACTCGGATACACGCTGGTGAATATGTGGAATGCGTGCGCGGTGTTATTGCTGGGGTTTATGGCGACCTTCAGTGGTGCATGGCCCTACTTAAAGCTCCTCCTGATGTCGGCATTGTGGTGCGCTCCGCCAGCCATGTTGTCGCCGCGGGCCCGGGGACGATATTTCCACATGCTGGATATCATGGGGAAATGGTCCCTGCTGGACCTGTATGTTCTCGTACAGGCCATGGTGGCATTCTATGTGGAGATCAAAAACCCAAAGTTGGACATCTTGCCGGGGAAGTTTTATCATCTGCAAGTATACATCGTTCCTGTGTATGGGCTGTACTCGTTTTGTTTTGCAGTGGTGTTGTCGTTGGTCCTCTCGCATGCCCAGGTGATTTATCATTTGAACGCGGTCACGGCTGATGCCATGATAGAGAGTCAAGGACGGGGTACGACGGACACCGTCCCTACTGGTTTGGGTGCTACGACAGTCTCTTGGCTGGACGTGGGGTCCAATGACACGGAATTAGAAAGCGTGGCGGAGAATGCGAGGGCCTATGAGCACGAGGCAAACCGAGGCAACAGCAACATCATGCGGTGGCTGCAGTGCCGTGCGGCCGCGCGCAAGCGCACCTGGTTCGTGGCCCTGGCCGTCGCGGTCGCCTTAGCATTGATGCTGGTGGGTGCCACGGTCCCGTGCTGGACGTTCACCACAGCCGGGGTCGCTGGGCTCATTGCTGAAGTGGGGGAGAAAGGCTCGACCGTGCGGCCGTACTCCATGTTCTCCGCGTTTATCCAGCTCGTGGACCAATCGACGATGGGAGGTCAGCTGGCGATCGGGACCCTGTTTATCACACTCGTCTACATTCTCTTTGCGTTCGTCGTGCCCTTAGTGCACATGATCACACTCCTCTTTTTATGGTACCGACGACTAACTCTAGGCGGATTAAAACGGTTGTTCCTGGCGACGCAGGTCTTGTCGGCGTTTTCCGCGCTGGAGGTGTGGGTCCTCGGGACTGTGTTTACGATCTTGCAGATCCAATACATCAGTTATGAAGTGCTGGACGAGCAGTGCACGGGCCTGAAGCCGGCCTTCGAAGCGCTGGTAAACTTTGGGTTCATCGCCCCCGACGACGGCAACTGTTTTCAGATCAACGGAGAGTTCCACTGGTTTGGGCTGGGCTTGATGTTTCTATCCGCTTGTGTTGGCCATTTCATTTCGCTTACCGTGTGCGTTGAAGCGGGGAAGTCGGTGAAGCGTCGGGAACGCATGAGTCTGCACTGGTCGCCGCGAACAGGCGTTTGCTATTCCGTCGTTGAGCGAAAGGCTGCCAGGCGCACCAAATTTGTGGGCACGGGGGGCGGCGCGGAGGGAATGAACGCGAGGGTGTCGTTTGGGCAAGCCATGGCTGATTTGGTAGAGGATGGAGAATTGTAGATTTAGATAGATTTAACTGTACTTGTATAGGGTAAGTCTAGTATGCGTGTGATAGGAGGGAGACTTTGGAGAGTTTGTCGTCCGTCATGGAAGAGGAAGGGCGAGGTGCCCCGCCCGGCCGCCCGTCCGGCTTCGGTTCTTGTCTGGTAGTTTTTTACTAGACACACTATTAATATTACTGTATTAGGTGGATCGATGTATTGACGGTATAATAATTTCACTATGATCACCACGTCTCCGAGCACGACTTTGCATGCTCGCACCACCACCCTTTACTGCTGCTTTTTCTGGTGGCAACAAGGCGGACACGAGAGCAGGTAGGGTCGTTCCGGATGGACCTGTATGAGAGCGGCATTCATGGACGAAAAACTTTCATCATTTCACAAGCCTCAGACCCTGAAAACAGCGCTCGGTATTCATGGAGCTAAGGCGAGAGCTGTATGCTGGTGGGATAAAGATCTTTAAGCAGTTGGGGCCGGCGATTGAACTATGTGACTATTTTGTAAAGAATATATTACCCAGAAAACCCTCTTTGAATGCGCGCGGCGCGACGCATGCGAATACGCCAGAAAACGAACGTGTAGTGTTGTGCGAGATGTTTGAAGCAGATAAGCAGGTCATGTCTTTGTGGAAACAGATTATAACCGAAGCAAAAGTCCACGAAATACCGAAACTGGCAAGTTGGGACCGCGTCCGCCTGCGAGTACAGCAGTCGGACGGGGGAGTCGACAATGTCCACGATACCTTGAATAGCACAGGTAGATTTTCTTCCACGCTGCCCATCCATCGAGATACTTGGGCCAGCAATGTCATGCAGCAATTGAATTGGTGGATGCCTCTGTTGCCAATAGACGAGAACCGAACGTTGAAGTTGTATCCAGCATACTTCAGCCGACCCGTTCCTAATACAACCCATTCGTGGAGCTTGGATGAATTGCGAAAATATCGAAAACTAGGGGAGGCATACCCACAGCTCCCAGAATTTTTTCCGGATGGTATGACTGACGAAGAGCTTATGCAACTAGAGGAAGATGCATGTCCCATCGTCATCGACCCTGGAGACGTTTTGGTATTTAGCAGCAGCCATCTCCATGGAAGTGTTGTCAACACATGTGGATTAACCCGCTTTTCCTCCGAAGTGCGCACGGTTGATGCAGCTGACGTCATTAACGATGTCGGTGCTGCCAACGTGGATGGATTTTCTCCTGGGTGCCATTTAAAATGGTTTCGAAGCATATACGAATGTGAACCTGGCGTCAACAACGGCGCCACGAGCATCAATTTGACGCGCCTGATCCAACAACATGAGCCTAACTCTCCGAAGAAACCCGAGTGACACAGGTAATACGTTATACAAGTATAAATTAGCTTATGTATTCATGTAGTATATACAATGAAGTAGTCATGTTCGTCTCTACACGTCTATCAAAGTACATGATTGTTCGATCGAAGCACGGGGAACAAACCCCTACGGGCACAGGCACACACGACCAGAATTCAAGATGTGCGTGGATCGCGCGTACAGGAACATAACATCGGGTTCATCTGGTCGCATCGCGATCGCGCTGTTTTGCTCACACATGTTCGCCCTTTCCCCATTTAGAGGAGTGAGTATGGCACAATCACACAAGGTGCGTGATTGGCTATTCCATTTTGCAGGATACTTTAGGAACCAACAGTGTCCGTTCAACCATACACCAGTAGATTTAATCTTTGTGATACCTACAGTAGAAGTCGTTATGTTCGCCACACCCTACGGATCTGGCACAAAAGGAACTGCCATGGCGTCGGCACGGCCACCCATCTCTGAAAAACGGCGTCGCGTCGAGGCTGTGGGGGTTGTGGTCTCTTTCGTCGTGATGATCGTGATGAATATCTTGTCCAATTTTTGTGGTCAAGGGTCAGATCCTATCTGTAAGAATAACGCGCAGCAAAGTGACGCGAACCCAACGTACTTGACCCCCGACGGTGTCACGTTCTCAATATGGGGCCTCATATACCTCATGGAACTGATCTTTACGGTGTACCAGGCTCTGCCGTCCAGCAAAGGTGGTGGTTTTGGTATTGCGCAACTGGACAGTTGCCGTCCCTATGTGATTTCGGCGTTTGTTCTGAATGGTCTATGGCTCATCCTGTTCTCGTTTAGTCTGTGGTGGTTGTCGCAGCTTGTGATTGTTTCGTACTTGTACTGTATCGTGAAAGCGTACGAACACCTTCAAATTAGCTGGTTCTCTCAAGTTGACGAGGACGGTGCCGCCGTGCCCACCTCGCGCAAAATCTGCTGCTACGCCGCTTTTGGTTTGCAGACTGGATGGCTTGTTGTGGCCACAACCCTTGGTCTTGGTGTTGTCGGGCGAAACAATGGATGGACACCACCTCCTGATTTCGGCGTCATGATGATTACAGTCATTGTACTTCTAAACGCGTATTTGTCTCTCACTAGAGCTGATGCATTTTACAATTTCATCTCTTGCTGGGCATTAGCAGGGATTGTAAGAATGCAAAACGATGCGCCTGTGAGCTCGAGCAAACCCAACGTGCTTCCCCGATCGGATCAAATCATTCATTGGTGCAATTTTGGATTTTATTGCATCCTCATTGTGGGTATCATTGGCTTGGTACGCGCCGTTATCATGCGCAACAATCCGCAACGCTTGAGGAAGTCGTTCGATTCCGATGAACCGGCCTTGGCCTCCCCGCTTGTGTAAACCGCCTGATGTTGCCCGGTTAATCATGCTGGCTCTAGGGAAACGTTTACTTCCTACGTTATGTGCACACAGGAAATGATGATGTCCACTGCAGAAACCAGGCTGTACTTCAAGAGAGTGACATATAAAAGATAACTTGTGATATGATAAGTTAAGACATATCATATAGACATCAATTAACAAACAAACGGTCAATAAAAAAAATATGTACAAAGAGTATAAAAAGAAAACCACCATAAAATAGTAGCATATTCTTATCTTAATTCACATCCTAGCAGCTCCACCATTTGCTCTCGAACCTCTTCCTGCAAACGATCGACTTCCTCGTTCGTCAATGAACGATCCATAGATCGGTACGTCACCCGATAACAGTAACTTGTTTTGCCCAACTTTTCGTTCCTAAACTCATCCACTAGTTCCACGCGCTCCACAATATCACCCGCCACACCCCGGACCAGATCGCACAGATCATTTTCGTGAAAAGAGACTGGGCGCCAGAAAGAAACATCTTTGTAACATTCAGGATATTTGCTGTACGGTACGAACGTATTGACTTTGCCTGGTTGGAACTGTTCGCTGAACCGCGAGTCTTCGCTCCAAAACAATCTAATATCTGGTATCTTAAACAAGACCATAGCGAGACGCTCCAACCCTAACCCGAATGCCCATCCATTAGTATGGTCGAGGTCGCAATTTGTCAAGATTTGCTTTTCGATCACACCACTGCCCAAAACCTCTAGCCAATCCCCCTCGAAAAAGATTTCCAACTCTAGCGAAGGGTCCGTGAATGGGAAATATGCATCCACCCATCGCATTTCGACATCCCCAAAGACCGCTTGAACCATACCCTCTAAATGCCTCTTCAAGTCTTCTTTCACATACTCGACGCTTTCATGTGAGTTCGGGTTGGAATTCGGCAGTTCGGCGGGATCAAAAATTTTCACGCCTTCCATTTGGTGAAAGACGGGGTAGTGACTCGAATCAATTTCGTCGCGGCGGTAGACATCTCCTGTGCATAAAAAGGCATTTTTGCCTTCGCGCATGAGCTCTGTCTGGTGCGCACTGGTGTGCGTTCTGAGGACACGTTTGCTATCCACGTAGTACGTGTCGGATGGACTCCGGCTCACATGATCGTCTGGCGTCAACAAGTCATCAAAACACTGACGTGTCGTGACAACAGGGTGTCGGTCGGACACACAATCAAAAACGTACGGTTCAGTGGACGCGTTCTGAAAGTGTGTTTCAATGATCGTCTTGATCGTGTTTAGCGGATGCCCATTCTGCAGATGTAAATTCCTCCCAATCTTGTCAGCAATATTCGTCGGCACATTGCACACTGCGGGGTCCACCTTTTCCCCTCCAACACTGGATACGGTTGTCCTAACGGAGCAAAACGACCGCCTCGCCAGGCTTAGACGGACACCCTGCGTGGCGGAAAGACATGCAGCCGACAATACTCCCGGCTTTGCGATTGCCGAAAGGAACATTTCCAACCCAGACCACTCGACCTCGGCGTGTAAAAATGCAAATGGTTTCGCACACAGCTTGGCGCCTTCTCTCGACAAGACCATCGCACGAGACCGACAGATCGACAAATCGACAAACTTTTGTGGAGCGCCGGGAGGGAGGGAGGGACGTGTGGGGCTTGCGCGCCGCGCGTGGCACTGGTAATATGTACACAACACTGAGTCGTTGAGCTGTGTGGTGTGTAGTTGTACTGTGATGGTATACGGCAGGACGTTAGGTACCCAAAGTGTGTTTCGTCCATTGTACGGTCATCTTGTCCTGATTAAGCTAGTGTAAATGGTAGTTTATGTACTTGTTCACTACGAGAGGATTGGCTTCTACCTTATTTCAATAGTGTGACCATGGACAAATAGTTTCTCTTTTTGTTACGTCACAAAAAGTCTGTCCCAGAAGCATCAACATCAACACAGGGACACAGCCTCGGGCCTCGGGTGCATGCATACGTCGCGCATCTATCTTATTATTTGTTTACCACAACAAATGGTCGGTGGTGGGTGTCTCGTCACGCCGTCCTGGCTTCTGACGAACTACAATCTCAATTACCAGCGGGGTGGGGGAGTGGGGCTCCTATGTATGGTCGCGAGCAGTGTGCCGGAGACGTGGTAGTGTTATCATTCGTAGAACGTTGTACCGGGAATCAATATATTCAAGCATTGTAAACCATGAACGTTGAGTCCATCTACCACGACTTTGCCCTCGGGGCTGTTGGGGAGGAAAGTGTCGAGGCGGGATCTTCGAAAACCTCCGCGGGGGAGGAAGAAATCTCCGTTGGCGTTGGAGAAAACCAAGATGATTTGGAGCTTCACTGTGCAGTTTGCTTTGAAATCATGTTTACTGCAAGCAAACTTCAAAACTGCACGCACATTTTTTGCTCTTCGTGCGTTCAAAAGTTGCGTTCTTATCACGCACACGGAGAGTTTCCATGCCCGATATGCCGTCAACCATCAATGTTTGGTGTGCCGCATCAGAAAACCCGAGAGTTAGCCCGGGTGCATTGCCCGGTGAATATTGGAGCTGATCAAAATATGGTGATTGAAGAATCAGGGAAAAGCCTCGTACGCTTCGAGATCCACTTTGGAAATCGCCACAGGCCATTCACAGATAATCGCCAGCAATGGACAGCGTTTGTCAAGATCGTCGATGACAACGGGGACGACTACGCTGCTGACCGAATAATTCAAAGGGTGCATTTTGATTTTCACGGTAACTTTTCGTCTGTCGTCCGGCGCGTTGGTCATGATGGGAGTATTGAAGTTATACGCGAGTGCTGTGATATATTCTCTTATTTAATCACAGTGAAATTTTTGCCAACTTTAAATATCCCCGATATGACACTTGAAGCAAACAGCGGAAATGGAAACACAGAAATTGTTCCGCTCGCCATTTCCCCAGCAAAATTGAGAGCGACTGACGCTAAGCTGAAGGAGTTGACTGTTGCTGAGAGGTTTGCCAAAGTTAGAGCCGCGACGGATTTGTCTAGATGGGCCCGTTTTATAGCTGCCATTCACCTCCCCTAAGTTCAGTACAAATGCCGTTATTTAGACACAGTGGTATTTATCTTTTTATCATTTCAAATAAATAAAAGCATGATAAATACAGCCATTTTATAATATATATAGTGGTTGTATTATATTTAATAATTGTCTGTTGTCAAAATCACAATTCTTCATCAGTATATAATCTTCCATAAATAGAGTAATAGAGTCCTTGCAGTTAATTATTTATTATTATTCATCATGTTTTTTTTATTATTTTACTCGACCACGACGACTTTGATTTTTCTGGGTATTATTGCTGGTCGCTTTTTGAAAAAAGCCAATTGTACCAAAGCTTGGAATCATCTTGTTTTTTCCAAGTTGTTTGTGTTCTTGGGCAATCCACCGTTGAAATAAAAGTTCTCCCTCAGCGAATTCAGAATTTTCACACAAGGCCGATGCAGATTCGGTCGATTTAATGGCGTGGCATTCCCCAGTGCAATCTTTAAATTTGCAAGGTTTATGAGGAAACGGGTCGATGGGTCTCTCCGCCTCGTCTGTTTCTGCGGTTTCTTTGTTGCTTTTCTTTCCACTTTTTGCTTTTGGAGCATCTGGTTTTTCTATTTTACCCATTTTCTTGGGGTCTTCTACTAACTGCTGTTCACCGATGCAGTCGTGGCAATTACGACTCCCGTCTGTGTTCTCCGTGCAATGCTCAAGGCAATGTCCATGGCATTTTTTGTCCGCCGAAACGGCGACCACTTCTTCGTGGGTTCGGAAGCAGCCTCTGTGACAATTCCCTTGACATCGTCGTGTATGTCTCCGTTTCCGCAAGGGCCATCCAATGTGGCCCTCGTGCAACCCCCCAAAGGGAACATCATCGTAAAAGATTGGCAGGAAATCGTCCGTGCCCATATTTAAGTATTCCAAGAAGCAAAGTTCGTCCACAACATCGCCAGATATCCTATTTGGGTAAAATATAATATGGCAATTTGGGAACAACCTATTGCGAAAAAACTCTTGGAAATTTCGAGAACATATATCGGTCGCACCACAGTGCGATACATTGAACAGGCGCATTTCATCCTGCATGCGCACAAGCTTTGAATTTACATAATCTAAAAGAGATGACATGCCCTTGGGACCAAAATTATTCCAAGAAATATCGTACTCGTATAACGGATGCTCTTCGATCATTTGCGCGGCATATTTTGCACTCTGACAAGTCATGCCAATATTTGATAGTCGTAACCGATAAATATCGTTCACCCACGCCTTGTCATATAAATATTTTATGCCATCATCGCCGATGTTATTTTCACTCAAATCGAGATCTACCAACTTTGGCATATGCATGATTGCTTCTAATACCTGTATTTTAAGTCCTGCCAACTTGGTAGTGCGTCCGATCCCAGTGTCACTTAAATTCAAGCGCACAATAGTATCCCTTGCGTCCTTTGGATTGATTGCCGTGACTAAGGAATGGACACCGATGTCTCCGAATGATGAATTTCCTTCCATGTTTATCCCTGTAATGCACGAGCATTTTCCGATCACTTTGGAAATCGACACAGCATCGCCCGTTTGCAGGCCGCGGTTGTTGCAATCTAACCATTGGCGCTGAAACAGATCTTCCACAACGCAGGACACTGGGAAAACACCTTGTTGTTTGCACTCGAATAAGTATTCTTCCAGGATCTTTGTTGTAGTCTTCTTCTCCTCGACGTCCTCTTCAATATCAACATCATCCTCGCTCCAATTCGACATAGATGAGCTACTCGAGAAGTAAGCCTCGTCGTCGTTTATGTTCGGGGCCGTGAGGACCCAAGGAATACTTCTGCACTTTTTGGAACACATTTGCAAGACAAGTGTATTTCAATTTTCCTTCCTAAGGCCGAGCATGGGTTCTTGTTGTCTATGTTCGATGCGAAGAAGGGGGGTTCGGACAGGCATGGGGAGAATCGGACGCGATAACGCGATAAGTTGCGACGACAAAGGTGTGCAGTTGGTGTTCACTGATGATCTACAGTCGCAGGTCTCAGGTGCACGTTACTTGTACATAGCATCATTGTGAATTGTGCTATAATATCCGTTCTACAACGATGCTTATATATTCTTGAAACGGGCTGGGCTGGCTGCTCCTGGCTGCCTCGTATTCTTAAATGAAAGTACGATTTAATTTAGTACTATTTCGTAGTCTAATGATTCCTATACTTGAGGCGGCAATTTCGTTGACTCTATCTTATTTATGCTAGCTGACTCTTTTATTTAGGAGACCCAACCTTACCTTGGCAGTCACTCCTTTATGTCGTGTTCTAACTATTACTGTCGTGTCGTGCCTGCCGCTCTCGACTCTCGACAGCGTCGGCATGTCGGCCAAGAACCTGGTAGTGCCGTCACAGGCGCATGTAGTACCCGAAGCGGCCAAATATACAAAATAAAAGAAAAGCCAAAAACATCATCACATTAAAACCTTTGCTCCCTGTTGTCGACCCTCTTGAATGTGTCCCTTGGCGTCCTTCTTCAAGATCCACAGCCATCGACATTGTTGCCGTTTCTTTTGCCATTTTTGATCGTTGATCGTTCATTTGGCCAACTGCGCAGGGGAAACACGCACTCACACAAAATAAATCTTCAAGCAAATCTCCGACCTGGCCAAAACAGCAGCAGCAGGACGATTTGAGGCTCATCGTATTCCGCATTTTAATCCGGAGCAGAACAAAAAAGAGCGAAAATAACATGGAAGCGCACAATGCTACAGTTGCAAAAAAAAAACCCAGCGGCGAAGCACAAAAGCTCACCTCTGTCCTTTGAATTGGAGCCGTCGCGGATTCTCCCGATAACGAACTCCTCGGGTCCGTGGGCGTATACTCTGGGCATTTAAAAGAAATGTAGGCCAGGATGTTGAATACAATTGCTACCAGAACAAGGCCTTGAAGAACTATCCGATTGTCTTTTCGAGAAAACCCTTTCACGCCAAACTGTTGCGCTAGCCCGGCGCCGAAGGTCGGAGAGTGGCACAGCAGCATGCATGGCAAGCAGGCTGAATAAAAAAGGCAGGTTCCATCAACGCAGTTGCACTCGCTAACGTTCTGCCGATTTTCGTTATTAAGAATGCCATCGACTTGCATAGTTTGCGTAGTTCTAGTTGCCACCATGACTTTCGGGGGGGCTTGAGCTGGGCCTTGATTATGTTTGGTGTGCCCTTGATGGTCCCGTTTTGTCTGTTTTTCTTGAGGGACGCGAGGGGTGTCGCCCGGCGATTGCGGTTGCTTGTTCTGCATCAAAAGAGGCTTCTTCTTAGTTCGTTTCGGGTTAGTAATTTGTTTCTTATTTTTTAAAAATCGATTACTTTTTGAATTGTTTTTCTTCTTTTAAATTTGAGTTTGATTTTCATTCGGCGTTAACCGATACATTATGAAGCGCATCAAATGCCAATCGAAATTAATGCGCTGCACTTCTTCTTCTTAGCAGGCGCGGCATCGTGATTATATCGTGATGAACATCAAAACAACAAAACAACTGTAAAAAATGTTGAAGGTAGGGGGTTATTCGTCCTTAAATTAGACATATCTTTTTTAAATACCTATAATAAGGAGGTAATATTTAAGGAGGTAGTAGTGTACCCCATGCTCGTTTATAACACTCACTGTAGACCTGTACCCTGTACCTCGTGCCGATTAGATAGGAACATCCTGAGTTACAATGTACACATCATCCTATTCTTCATCGGGCAAGAAATAAATAAATCAGCCAACAGTCAAGTACCAGTCTATGTGGTGTTGACGTGTGGTTGCGGACTGTGGCTTTAAAAATGTTGAAGTTCGTTCGTGTTGCCCACGTACGGTGTTCGAAGACACGTGTACCCAACCAACGCAAGCCTTTCCTCAGAGCAGAAGATTGGACCAACCAACGCAAGCCTTTCCTCAGAGCAGAAGATTGGACCAACCACTATACACAGCCATCAGATATATTGTTTGAAAACGATGCGTCACTCTTTCATGTGTGCAGCACTTGTGCTACTCTGTTTCACAGGGCACTGCACTGGAACACTGTTCGCCCGCAAGTTAATAACGGGTGAAGCAAGCAAAGTCCAACCAGGTGAACACCGAAATGTTGTTAAGATTGAGCTCACCTGGGGACAATTACGCGGAGAAACGTGGCACCTTTCACCTATGCATTGTACGGGGACTTTGATATCATCTGGGGCGATCCTGACCGCCGCACATTGTCTCGAGAGACCAGGCTGGACGTTGTTCCACAAACACATGTTGTCCAAGCGCACTCAACACCTCGCTACTCACGTTTTATTCCCAGGGAAAACGGAAAAAATATATACTTCTAATGCCAGGATGCATCCTTGGTACACGGAAGGTATACAAGTTTCTTCGCTTCATGACGATATAGGGGTTATGGGGCTCGAGAAGTGTATCATAGATACGGTTCCAGTCACGCTGTCCCAAAGCGACGACTTGACGTGTGAGGCCGGTGAAATGGTGGGGTACGGCCAAACAAAGGACCAAGGAGATTTCTATGGACCCAGCCATAAGCGGACCGGCACCAATGGTGCGACAACGATTGCACGAAAAACGATGCTTCGAATCCACAGCGGCAAAACATGCGACCAAATTCACAACCACATATATCAACAAATGTACGCCTCAACCAACCACGACGAAGTCGATTTTTTTATGAAAAATGTGCATCCTGAGATGTACGTAGATGGCTTGTCAGGTGTAGAAAGGGAGAGACTGAAATCTGACATGCTGAGACGAATAGATCAAATGATCAACTATTTCAGCAATGACTTTTGCGCTACTCCTACGACAGAGAGTTTTCAGATGATTGACGAGGGAGACAGTGGGGGACCAATATTTGTAAATGGGAAACAGGTAGGGGTTGCCAGTAGCTTATTACTCATCAGCAGGGGTTACCTGGGCAAGTATGGTATGGTATCTTCGCACTTGGGGTGGATCAAACGTACTGTTTCGACACTTAATGACTGCGGGGAATCCCTACCGACTCCAAAGCGAAGACTGTCGCTTCCCAGGATGCCACGAAGAAAATTGATCACCACCAAACGGATACAACAAGATTTGCTACAGCTGACGAAAGGAAAGGTTTGGTCCATCATTGATTTGATGTATGAGAAAGATCAATGCCCTGTGCGTGAAGCAGCTCGAGCGTGAATGATATGAAGAAAGTATGGAATGTACCATCGGCCCGCCGCACCGGCATGGCAGTGCTGCGGTGCATAGAATAATAGTGCTATCATCCTATTTGCCAACAAACTAACCACTACTGTACAGGTACAGATTAAGAAACCCAACGTTTTTCTAGTCTCGAAATTATTGCTTTGTTATTGATTTTCTTTCTTTATACTGGCCCTCCTCTTACTCTCATTTGGGAAAGTGTGTGCGTTCAAGAGTCGGTGGGGCTTGCACTGCTTCTGCATAATCGATCTCTGGGAAGGTCTCCCCGGTGGCTTGTGTGGATTCTTTGATGCAACCTTTCGTTGTTGCAGCATTAAAGTTGATATGTTCTGCTTCAACATGTCATTTTCGGCTTGAAGTCTCCCTTGCTCTTGCTGAGCACTGGATACTGCCCGCCACACCTCTGCTTTGTGTTGCACAAGTCGGGCCTCCATTTGCGCGAAGAGATGTTTGTATTCCTCCGCGTCGTGCTTGCTCCCCTTGCTGTAGTGTATTCTTGCGTGCCTCTCGGCAACCCTTGAGCGCCAAGATCCTTTGAATGAACCTTTAGTGTTGTGTCGCTCGACTGTTTCTGTATCCAGCTTGCCCGCTTCAATCGTCTGTGTGTTCACCCGGGGTGATCGAAGGGGCAAATGGTGGTGGTGGGGTAACAAGTTTGGGGACCGGTGACGTTGTTGGGAGTGAATTCGGTCTAAGGTTCTCTGAAGCGTATCATCGTATGGCAACTTACCTTCTTGCCCCGCCAAGATTATTTTTGTCTCAGTGTTGATTGTAGGAACAACATGGTATAATCCAGCTTGAGAATGTGTAATTACGCCATGAGTTGTACTCAACAACGTCGTGTCGTACGGTCTCGTGGCATCGACACTATCGTCGTTGGACAATAATTTTGCAGTGATTTTGATTGGAGAGTGAGGAGGGCTGACACTTTTGGCGCGTAAGTACTCATGATAATCGTCCATGCTGTTGGCTTTGTCGGCAGTGCTGATAGGCTTTGCTGGTGGCGAAATGGAAGTTGTCGGCTCTGGTATTTTGGCTTTGACCCGCACGGTTGTGGGAAGAAATTGTTTTCTTCGTTTTAAGCACAATCGTAGCCACCGAATTATCGCTGTGGCGGCGCGGTTTTTCTTCGTTTGTTCTCGCCGCTGTTGCAGCCAATGGAAAAGAGTACCCTGTTTCATGCGCTCCTCTTTCAGCTGCTTCATTAGCTCTTCCTCACGAGCAGCACGTTTGTTTAACTCCACCATTTTGTCGTTCAAAGCATCATATAGTCTGGACAACTCTACCAGTCGTAATTGAAGCATTGATTCTCGTCGCTTTGCAGCTGCAAGCAATTCTTCCCATCTAGCACGCTCGTCGATCATTTCCAGTTTCAATCGAGCCATTTCTGCTTTTACCACTTCAAGTTCTTCTCGAGTTGTCCGCAAAAGCTTAGACTGTGCGGATATCGTGTCTTTTGCGTTTTGAAGCTCCTTTCTCGTTTCGGATAGTCTTGATCGTATCAGCGAAATTCTCTCTTCTGACGTGGATATTTTATGAAGCAAATGTTGTACAAGCTCATCAAAATCACGAATAGAAGACTGCAGTTTGTCAATCACACCATCACGGACGAAGACACTTTCATCAAAATTCGAAAGCGCATCTGCAATAGCCACCTCAACTTCAGAGATTGTTTTTTCACGAGTCGTTGCAATGTCATCAAATTCTTTTGCTATCAATATTCTCTTTTTCCGAGCCAAACCTATAATATTCCGCAACTCTCGTCGATTTTTCTTGCGCTCTTGCTCTTTGGTCTCTTCCGATGTCTCCGTGTTAACCTCCGTCTCTGTCGAGGTCTCCTCCACAACGGCGGTGGGCATAGCACTTTCTACGTTGCTTTCCGGTAACTGCTGCTCTGTATCCATTTTTCCTTTGTCGTGAACATGAAATGCGCTGATGGCTGCACGAACACTGTCGTTCAGTGCATCGAGTGATTCCGATAAATCTTGAACTTTCTGAATTTCTGCAAAGATCATGTTTTGCTGCTTCGACACCATCGATGGAGCGTGCAGCGCTTTGTCGGTTGAGGTTATTGCCGCGTTCAAATTTTGCATATTATTCATTCGGTCGAACAATGTTTCGAGCACTGCACCACCCGACTTACGCAAATGGCGCACTTGCTCGATCCCATGCAACAATGACGTGGGCGACGATGAAGCGAGTAGCTGCTTTCGTTGATTTGAACCATCGGTCCCAGCGATCAGAGCAGCAACGCTGTCTTGCAAGTCACTCGGGCACACCAGCGTCAGCTTTCCCATACGTCCAATTTACCAACCAGACTAGATGGCAATGCCTTATTTCCCCCGGCAGATTACCTCCACCACAAGTGTGACCTACATGCACTGCCACGCATGCAAACGCACATGCCTGGATGCCCTCAACAACTACACATGAATATTCGCAAACAAACACCAGCCGAATCGAGCGAAGGATTATCATATGTACAATAACGTAACATCATTTCCTTCATCAGATAATAATAATATGATGGAAGCAAACGATGATGATGAAACGTCTCTATCGATCATCTACCACAAGAAGTACTAAACCATCATTCTAAACCCACTGAGAGATCGTCACGAGGCACGAGCGGAAGAGCGGGAGTTTCGTAGTTTGTTCGTTCCCCTTCGTACATAAAATACAGACTACGTCCGATCTATAGTCGAGTGCCTCCTGCCTGCCTAGGATGGTGTGATTCGTTCAAATATGATGAGGACATCATCATACACTGTCGGTCGGTCATCATTCAATCACGCACATGTGCACAGGATGACGCAACATATCATATGCTTTTGAGAACTGAAGACTACGAAGAGACCATCGTTGGTCGAGGATTATACTTTCGGTGCGTAACGAATCATGTGTATGGAAGTGTGAGAGACTATGGTTGGGAGAGTGCGTAAAAGCACATTTGATTTTGCCCTTTGAGTCGTCGGGGGGAAGGCACGAATCGGACATTACGGTGTGGGCGAAGAGCCGCCTAACGTGACTTGGCCCTTTGCGTCGTGTAGGGGACGGCGCGAATCGGACATTACGGTGTAGCAAAGGGCCACAGGTGGCGACCTAGGATGTTGCGATTTGTGATGTGGAGGGCCGCTTGTGTTTTTGTGCTTTGTTTGTGCCAAGCTGTTCTTCAAAACACCGCGGTGCCATGCTCGCAGATAGAAAAGGTTAAGTGGGGTGTCCAAAGAATCTGGGCGTCACACAACCGTGTGTATTCTGCGGTGAAGCCTTTGGAGGCGGAGGGGTACTTTATTGACACCCCGGTTCAGCTGGCCATCGCGACCCACGTGGCAAAAAGAACTATATTGTTTCAGTCAACGTTTCACGACGGTGAGCTTTCTTCCATCGAGCCCGACAGATTAGGTGATGGCGACGAAATGGCTTTTGCCGTTGTCCATGGCCAAGGCGCACAGGTCAGTTTCTGCAAAATAGACGTGTCCTCTGGAAACGTTGCCAAGAACTATTCGAGCATAGATGTCGAGCACGTCGTTGTCGGACTATCGGCAAGCTTTCGACGCACGACGCATACACACGGGGCAGATACGCTGACGCTGCCTGTGCAGGAATACTACATAATGGCGTTCAATCCTGATACCCAGACGACATCAGTGCATATATTTATCGTGGATACCAATGATGCGTTCGAAGTAGTGACTATGTCGACACCAACTTATCCGCCGCTGGGTTCTGCGGTTTCAATGGAGACGTTTTCCGCTCAGTTTTCTTCGGCGACAACCAAGTCTCTGTCGCGCGCGGACTGCCCCGTCTAGTGCCAGTAGGACGTGTAGGTGACACTTTCTTGGTTACACCGACATCTTCCATGACCCAGTTCGACGGCACCCCAATAACATCGTGCCCTGGCGCAATCAACCCGGCAATGTGGTCCGATTCATTCTTTCGATGGGTGCACGCTCCAGACGGGGCTCCAGTGTATGGTCCGACCAATGCAGTGCGTCCGATTGCGTCTACTTGCCAGTGCGAATTGGTGGCAACTTTCCGGCGGCCACTGATTTCCCAGTCTGGCGACTTCCCTTTTGTCTCAGCCAGAGCGGACACCGTGGGCAGGATCTCCGCTTTCGCAGAGGAACTGCTGTTAACCTTCGCCCCAACATCGATAGCGTCCAGTATGTGGGTGGAATCGTTCCTCTTGGGACTCCTGAAACTATACCCGGATATATCGGTTACCATCGAGCCGAAATGATCTTTTTGCCATCGCGAACTCCCGCCCAAGGTACTGCTTAAGACAGTCGGGTCCAGGTCCATTGGGTGCCTCTACGTCGCTTGTCTCTCCACGTGGTAGATTTGGTGAGTCTCACCGCCTCGCACGCAACACACGGGTCAAAGCAAGGGCAACCGTCCGAGCATGTGACAGACAACTCATGGTCGTGCGCCACACATCCATGTCCATCAAGCACACGCAGACAGACACACACAAACACTTTCAATGCACTGTGTACATACATTCCCTGACATCCTTCACACGCACCACCTATAACTCCTCGACTAAATAATATTCGTACGTTACAAATAAATGTATCCATGCATGAAGCGAGCAACAGAGATCTCGTATCATATAGACAGAGCAGAGGAATGAATGGCCCACCCCGAGACAAGAAAACGAATCAATCTAAATTTAGGTCGACGTACTCGATCGTATGTGAATGGTCATGTGTTTCCTATCTGAACACGCACCGATAGAAGCACAGCAGCCTAACTCTCGCCTCCATCCTCCTCTGTCCTTGTGACTACATATATAGGTAAACTACAGTCTCCATAAAGACCTATCACATACACCGCACGACTCAAGAAGTTTCATCCCAACCTACCCTATCACTTGCCTCTAGTATCGTACTCTATCCTGTGTAGTCTACGACCTCCCCCCGGTACGATCCCGTGTTGTGTTCGTGTTACTTCATACGTAATGGAGACGACCAGGATGACGTATGCGACACATGAAGGTGACTGGGTGTGATAGGTGTCTATCCCCCGAGGACCATACTGACCAGTAGTACTTGAGGGAGGGAGTGGCCATGGATGGGACGATGGGACCGAGGGCGTCCAGGGGGCGGTCTCCAGGGCGGTGTCCAGGGCAGTGTCCAGGGCGGGTGTCGAGGGAGGAGGTGGGGGAGGCATGGGTCGTGGTTAGTGCAAATTTGGGTGTTGTAAACGGAATCGGCCTTTGTAGCGCGCGGTATACTCTAGAGGGACGCGTCGAAAAGTTGGTACCCAGGACCAAGTGATAGAACGAGCACATGCCGACGAAATCCAAGAAGAGATCGGGGTCAGCGTCCAAGCGGGAACAATTGTTTGCCCCTGGAAACACCCCCGCCCAGAATGCGGCAGCGGCAATGAATCACCCCCCTGTTCCTGACTCCTGTTTCGTGACTGGGGGGACGGGTCTATGTGGAATGCGCCTTGTGGAGATGCTTGTAGAACGAGGCGCGAAACGCGTCGTATGCTTTGATATCGTGCCGCCCCCAGAAGGTGCGTGGAAGCACGAACGGATCGAGTACGTCAGCGGGGACATTACAAACCTGGACGACGTTGTGAACGCCTCGAAGGGGGCAGACTGTGTCTGGCACCTGGCCGCAGCTGTGGGACCGTTTCACCCGGATGAACTCTACATGCGCATCAACTACGAGGGCACTCTGAACGTACTGGAAGCTTGTCGGCGAAATGGCATCAAGAAAATGGTGATGAGCACGTCCCCGTCGACACGGATGGACGGGTCCGACCTGGACGGGGTCTCTACGGACGAATTGCCCCAGATTCCGATGCCGGCATATTTGCAGCAATACGCTGCATCGAAGGCCAGAGGAGAGAAGGCATGCACGGACGCAAACAATGGAAAGACACTGATGACTGTCGCCGTGGCGCCGCATCAAGTCTATGGGCCGCGAGACAATTTGTTCCTGCCAAACGTCCTCGAATCTTACGGCGGTGGCTCACTCCGATACTTTACCTCAGCACGAACGGGGCATGGGAAAAATCGGGTTTGCTTTACATTTGTCGACAACTATGGCCACGCGTTGATCATTGCAGAGCGCGCACTGTACCCTGAAAGTCCTGCGTTGGGCAAATTTTATATCTGCACGGACGGCAACACGCACCCGTTCCCAGAAGGGTACGCCTACTTGTGGGAAGTGATCAACGATGCTGGCAAGGCCATGGGATTTCCAGAGATCAAAGACAAGTACCCGTACCCAGATTGGTTGTTGTTGCCGATTGCCTATTTGCTGGAAGGAATATCATGGGCAACAGGGAAAAAGTTCAAACTCAATGTGTTTAATGTAAACGTGCTGACCATGCACCGGTGGTTTCGGATTGACGATGCCACCCAAGACCTAGGGTACGAGCCAATCGTCACGTACAAGGACGGGTGGAATGACACACTAGAATGGTTTCGTGCAAATTGGTTGACAAAATACAATGATGTCGCTGCCGTGGACATGCACAATAAGTCTTCCTTTGGCTCGATTGCATCCCAATCAAAACGAAAGATTGATATCCAGGCCAAATCAAAACAACAATGACAAACATCCGAGAACGGGCATGTTTCGTTTTTCAAATGAAAGCGTCGCCCAAAAGCGCTTTTAATTTAATAAATCATCATCATATGTATCATATATATATTTATATGTTGTTATAAAATATATGGATGGATATACAAAAAACTAACCACTTTACTAGAATCGGCTCAACTGATTGATTTATTACAAGGGTCTATTAATATATTCTCGTCGTATTCATCATAATGGAACCCGAAGATCACGAGGTCGTCGAATACATTGAGATATGCAGGCATTGGTGGGAATGAAGTAAAATATTCTTTCATTCACAATTTGCGAAGGACTTGATCTGCTTTATTAGTCAGTTGCTTCAGTGCATCCACCAGCTCACTCTCCACAGCAGCAACCATATTGACCGTCGCAGCCACCTCCTCTTTCAAAACAGTTAATTCGTTTAAGACAGTGCTGGTGTCGTTGCTAATGTTCGCCAACATAGGCAACGAAGCGACCTTTCGCTTCGCAATGCGCCACTTCATCAATGCCAACTCAATTTCGAAACGTATCTGCTTTGCAGATCGTTGGCCAAAACAGCCCGAACTATGCAAAGCTCTTTCCGAGATAGCAATTCGCTCTTTAACACTAGTGGTTTGTTGGTACCGCTGCATGTCTTCGGTGTTCATTTTTTTAATTGCTTTTTTTTTCAATCGTACCGCCAGGCGCCAGAAATTTTGAATGTATTTTACCGCTTCGACTTGGAGTTCCTGGTTTGTCTTACTTTGACCGATCATTCGAATAACTCGCATCTCTGTTGCCGTTGGAGAAATGGTCGTTGCAATGGCGCCAACCAAAATAGCGAAAATGACGGTGCTGAAGGGTGATGGGAGGCAGTTGGTGGGTGGTAGTTAGTTCTATGTACGTGTTTATTATACTTATAACACCATTTAGACTACCTCCCTTCCTCCTCGTGAGATGTCTGCCACAAACAGATGGGTGGGTGTCTACCATGAGGGGGATAGCGTGGCCCCGGTGTAGAGTACGTGTTGTGGTAGTGTGTCTCGGTCGCGAACTAATGACTGTATTAGTTACTGTACGCTGTGTGTACTACAGACGGACGGCACGAACTTACTCTCGAGGGGAGGTTTTGTCCGTGCGTGAGGGACGGACGGGACCGAGTAGTGCGTGCGTGAGGAGTCGCATGCGTGTGCATATCGGATGAGTCCGTGATCGGAGGGAGGTGTATGCGAGAGAATCTTGCCTACCAGCAACTACATCACCCTGGCACAACTTTGACGACTGAGTACTTCTATTGTTCACAAGGACTCAAAAAAATGACGCGGGGTGCTCAGCGAGAAAAGGACCGCGCCCGTGCGGAAGCACGTTCGAAAAAGCTGGCGCCGACCGCGAAGAAGGGCGCCAAACGGGAGGATGGGAAAACGGATGCCGAAAGGATGGCAGAAAAGAAGGCCTTGAAAGAAAAGTTAAAAGCAGATGGAAAGCTGAAAGAACGGAAGGCTGGGGGGGACAAGAACCCGTTTGCTGGGCAGAAGAAGACTGCGAAGGCGATCAACCCTCATACTGGAAAATCGGACCCCGCTTGGGCAGCGAAGCAAGCTAAGAAGGGAGGGGGGAAGAAGTGATGAATCGGCAAACTAAGAATTGCCCTCCGTCCCGTAAACCTATACATAACAGGGAGGAGGACATAAACCGGAAATGATAGCGCAGAAAAGATTCTGATTTCCCTCATGGATCGACTGTGTGCGCGCGCACTTGAAAACGGTTTCTGGTGATAATGAACATATGCATAACTATCATAATGATATATAAAACTATCATAATGTAATGGATGATATCATACTATCTTACGACGTACACAGCTTTTTCAACTTCCAATATAGATATAAATATATATATAAAATAGTCTAACGGAACATTATTTTATGACGTCCACGCCCTTGACCCTGTTGTGTAACATTTACCCTCTTGCCCCCCTCTCTCTGGCACGCCCTCACACCGGCCATACCACATAATCCCCACGTGGGGGTCGACACCGTCTCTCCTATTTACATGAAATATTGTGGTCCGCCTTGGGCTTGAGGGCGCGGCGCTTTCAAGTCTGACTCCGGCACCTCCCTAAACACCCGGAATTCACGCTCCAAATTATCTTTAAACGCTAAAATCGCGGCAATGTTGCCGCAACGGTAGCAATAATTCGGAGCCGACCATACAGTGACCAAATTCTTCTCTGGGAACATGTACTTGTACCCTTCCTGTACCAATTGATGAGCGCGACAAATCAATTCCAACCCATTGATGTGATTGAATTCCGAGGTAACACGATGACCAAACAAGAAGCCTGCACCCCGAGGACTCACGGCCCAGGTTTCAATATCTTCTGGATCGGACCACACCAAATCACAAAACGACCCCTCGTTTGGAATTTCTTGGGCTCTATCCAAAATGCGAATTTGATCTAAAGTTCGAATGTCAGGCGACAGTCCTCCGTGGACACACAAAATACGCCCGTCAATCACGGCGGACAAGTTCAAATAATCAAATACTTCGGTACAATATTTCCACGGGTTCGCGTTCCCATATTTTCGAACGCATTCTTCGTAAAAACCATAGACTTGCGTGATCTGCCGGGACTCGTGATTTCCACGAAGCAGCGTCAAGTGCGCAGGGTAACGGGCCTTCAAACACAACAAAAGTTCAAAGGTCTCCACACTATTGTGGCCTCGGTCGACGAAGTCACCGAGAAAGACGTATTTTGTATCCGGAATCTCACCCCCTGTGCGGAAAAGTTCGAGCAAATCATCAAATTGCCCATGAATATCGCCGCAAACCGTGACGGGCGAGGATACAGGTTGAACATTCGACTCCTCCACTAAAATCTCTTTCACAATTTCACATACACGTCGCAGATCGTCCTCCGCGAGGTATTGCCCTTTTCGCAAAGTCTCAAGACACTCGTCAAGCATGATGGTACTGCGGGGAAGGGAGGGAAAGAGTGTATGATGAATACGGTATGGTGGTACCACGAATGCCTCCAGTGTTCCTTGGACGGGGTCTAGGAGCCCCACGCATGACTCGTGGGACTAGCGAACGCATGCAATGCAACCAACGCCGGACGCAGCGAAAACTCACGACACTCGGCGTGGAACACCATCGATCATCGTCGTCATCATGGCACGCATACATCATGGTATCATGCATACAACATGTCGTTCGTTGCCCTGCGTGTGGTGGTGGTGCGCTGGAGGACGGACATCAATCCATCAATACACCTACCTACCATGAACGATTCATTCCTTCCTTGTGCCCATGCTCATGGCATCGATTTGAATGGAGGATAAAGTAGGGGTGGTGCTGTCTGCCTGCTGTCTGCCTGCTGTGCGGATGGATGGACGCATGGACGCCCGTTGCTGTCTGTCTGTCTGTCTGTCTGTCTGTTGTGTTCTGTTTCGTTTGTGGCTCTATCGATCTATCTACCCACCCTACCTACCACCCGCTCGTTTTTTCGGTAAGACTTGTTTATAGTCTAAAACTATCCGTGTCTATGTTAAACATGTAGAAAATGCATGTAGGGAGAACACAGCAGAGGAGGGCGGGGAACGGAAATGGTACAATATCCCCAATTCAATAGGTTGGATACTTTGTATTCTTCTTTCCTCCGTTGCTCCATGCTCTGTCTGTAGTATCCTAACCAAGCCGAACAAAACTCATACTCGCGAACCTATCTATACGTATTCTCTTCTGTAGGAAATTTTGTACTTGTACTGTACTTACATTCGGGCATCAAAACAAAATATGAAAAACTGGAGAATGGTTGCAGTTAGACTGACTCTTCACTCTTCACACAAGGAAGTAGCGTGTTCGCGTTAGCATTGCGCGGTTGTTCACTGATGCATCAACCGTCAGCAGAAGATGGGTCACTTGAGACAAACGTCGCTGCCACATAATGTGTTGAATACCCACGGTTCGCGACTATGTCTGCTCCACCAGTGTACACTGTTCCCGAGATAACGACTTCCGATGGAGGGCGACTCCGCGAAGACCAACGAGCGCGCCTGGAAGACCTTCGTCTTTTGAGCACCATGCTTTCTGAAGATCTTATATCCCTGGAAGAATATCAACAACGAAAGTCGCTGCTTCTGGATGGATTAGGTGAAGATACTGCTACGCGTAAGCTAAGCAACCGTGGTGGCCCTGGCCTTTTGGTTTCTAAAAACTTTAAAGATCCTGCAAGACCAAGGAGGCACTCTAACCCTAGACTTAATGTCGGACACCACAATACCATTGATCCTGGGTTAAAGTTATTAGGAAAAAGGCTTAATTACTTCAATATTCCTTCTTTAGTGAGGGGGACGCCGGCGCGAAGGCCATCTCTCGCGAAGAAGTTGACGTGTTTGTGTCCTTGCTCAAAAGAAGAAACTTCTTTCGACAGCCTCGGCCATCATCAAGTAACGTTCGCACAAAAGCTAGCAGAAGGCATGATGAAAGGGAAGACGCAGAAGAATGTTTTGCATGCCCCGAGAACCCCTCTTATGTATAGAATTGTGTCTACAATGAAGTATACACCGAAAATAAAGCTGTTTTGTTTTGCTATTGCCGTGTTAATGTTCTCTGCAATTCTTGTCGCTTCTCTGTATTTCTTAGGTGGCTGTGGGGTGGACGAGTACTTGTTTGGAATCATATTTTTGCAGTCACTGACTCAGCTTTTCGGAGCTGTGCCGGAAGGGATCAATGTTACGCGTGCTCATTGCAGTATTCTATTTTCAATTACAAGCGGTTTGGGTGTTGCTTTCAAATCATTTGCATTTGCTTTTTGTGTAGGAATTCTTCAAGAGGCGGCCCCGAACATTCTTTTTTCGCGCATCGCAACTGTTCGAAAAAGAAATGGTGTACCGATATTAATGGTTCGTGTCGATGCACCAGCATCGCGTTGCCTCTTAGACGTACACGCATCTGGTGAATGGTTTTACACTGCCGTTACTGAAGAAAAAGAGAAACATTATAAGTTTGAGCCTCTCCACTTTGAATCTCAAAGCACGTTGCAGCTGTCTTCAGTCTTGTCCCATGTGATTGACCATACGTCGCCATTATATGGAAAGCCTTTGGACACATTGGAGGGAATTATATCTGTTCAAATTCGAGCTGTCGATACCCTGACCCAGAAAGAACTTCGAGCGGTTACAATGTATATGTGTGACACCGACATTCGGTTGAATCACAAATTCAAAGATGTAGTTAAGACGTCTGGCTTTGTCGCTGTTGCTGAAAACAAGCCAACAGAAAGTGATTTGTGGAACTTCCATGAAACTGAACCTATTCAAGAAATCGAAACGACAGGCTCTACATATGATGGCGGCATTAGTTGAAGAAGGTAATCAATGATTTGTTCATACACAGATGCGAAGTTTCTACCTCTATCGAAAGACCGAAGAAAAGAATACGGAAGCTGGAAGTTGATGAAAGTCCGTGCTTTATGCTGAGGAAGAAACGTGAATAGAATACTTAGCAGTTAAATTTTCTCTTGGAACGTACGTGTAAGGTCGGTCGGTCTAGCCGAAACAGCCCAAAATACACCATAGCATAGACCCTAAATTTTTTCACCTGTTGTTTGTTCACTTTGGGATTTTTTGGAATTAAAATTCATTATTCCTTAAATTATTTATTGTACTACCTACCACCACCCGCTAGTCTTTCGGCCCTACTTGTTTCTATTCTAAAACATGTTCGTATCTATCTATGTAAAACATGTAGAAGATGGATTAGGGAGAACACAGGAAAGGAGGGCGGGATCACACACAAAGGCGTTTTTTCAATCGAAAAAGGCGCTCCACGAAATCATTTGAACATAAATAAGTATATTGATTTTTTAGACTTTTAATCAATAGTTTGTATATTTATTACATAATTAATATTATTTAATACTAATTTATAATATTTTTATCATAAAAAGCTATATAATGAAAATAATCATTATTTACTATTTTAGACTTTAAAGCAATTAATTATGTATAATATGCTATAAAAAACATTTAAATACAACTAAATAAATAAAATATAGTCTAAAAAAAGTTTTGAATTAAAACCGCATGGCTAACACGGACGGACCCGTCAACAATGGTGATGATGATGGCTGCGGCCGCCGATACGCCAACATGATGGAGTGCACACAACACACCACCGGAGTCCGTCCGTCCTTCCCCCCTTGCTTGGATCCTGTGTTTTCACGCCCATGCCCGCCCGGGCAAATGAACTCCTTGCCCTGCATTTCAAAGCTGGAGTCTCGGCGTCGCAGCCGTAGTTAATATTGTGCACGCACGGCCTGTCTCTCTCTCTCTCTTGGTCTGTCTGTCTTCCCGCAAGCCTCTTTCACAATGGCCACGCGAAGAAGAACCAAGCGATATGTGAAGCTTCGGGATAAGTTCAAACGCCAACGTGCCCAAGAAACGTCGTACACGCCGTCATTGCGGCCATTTAGCACCTCTCGGGAAATGAAAAGTATTTCGTCTGGAAATCTGCATAACATTATTGCGAAAAATAAGAAAGATTCTGACAACGAAAATGAGCCCGACGATGAAGAAGGCACACCCGAGTCCCATATCATTTCGTTCGACCAAGCACGGCATACGTTGCCTCCGTATTGGGTGGACAACGTGGACGAGACGCGGGCGCAAATGGACGATATACAGAAACGAATGGATGCTCTGGATCGTGTGACACGCCGCCGGCTGATGGCATTTAACGACCGCGATGAACGGCGCCTGGAAGAAGAGATTGGGACACTGGTCCGTATGATAACGGAGTTGTTTAAGCGGACCGAAGGTAGTCTGAAGCGGATCTTCTCCGCCAGTATGGTCCCAGCCCAGGACAAAGACGCGACGATTCGACGAAATATACAGCGTGCCTTGGCCTCGCAACTGCAAAACCTGTCGTTCGATTTTCGCAAACGACAAAAAGATTACTTGCACAAAGTGCAAGGGAAAAAGAGGGACACAGCCGGCTCTGGTTTTTTCGTCCCGAGTGAAGAAGACTCGAAGAAAAAGTCTAGTGTGGGAGGTTTCAACGATCGGCAAATCGACATGATTCAAGACGTTCAAGAAGGCTTGGACCAGCGTGACAAAGAGATCATGCAAATAGCAAAGAATATATCGGAATTAGGTCAAATTTTCAAAGAATTGGCTGTGCTCGTGATCGACCAGGGCACCGTATTGGACCGGATCGATTATAACATGGAACAAGTGGAGGATAAAGTAGAGCAGGGAATAGACGAATTGCAACAAGCGCGTGACCTTTCGAAAAAGGCAGGGCCGCTCAAGTGCGTTGTATTTTTGCTCGTTGTAAACGCCGTCCTCATGGTCATATTGTACTTAAAACATCGGAGTTGACCATCCCAGTGTGTGATATATATACGTAGTGTATTAGTTTATTATAACTTATGATATCATATAACTTATTGCACGTGCATACTTACCTTCCTCCGCGTGCTGCGGCGTTGCTCGCCTCATTCCACGGCCACGGAGAAGGTACGGACATCATCTTTCCCCCCTTTATTCTTTGCTTTGACTCGGACGGTCGTGGTATATTCCCTCTTCTGTCTGCGCACGGAACGGTTCGAACGGCGTTGGACTATTTCCAACGCTTCCAAAGTTTTCTGTTTCTCATCCAACTTAGCCCGTAACTGCTTCACTAGCACGCGGTATTGTTTGCTGTCCATGGACGAGTCAGGAGAATTTCCCACGCCCACGTCGGTGACCACCGCCTGTGATTCTGGGGGGGACGTTGCTTTCCCCAGTTGCCTTCGTGCGCTCTTCTTTTCTTTCGGTGAAGGCAACGGTGCTGCTCTTGTCGTTGGATTTTTGGTCGGTACCATAGGTTTCACCGTTGGTATGATTTTTGCTGGGGCGGCGGGCGGGGAATCCTTGGCCTTCTTGTCATTCAAGCTCTGTTCTACCATAGCATGAATTTTTTTAACCTCGCTGCGAATCGCACCAAGATTCTCGTTGACGTGGGCAAACAGATCTTTCCTAACCTTGCCAATGACAGAACTGATGTGAGGGTCGAGAACACTTTTTACCATATCTTTTTCCCAACCGTCTAACACTTTTAAAACACCTTGGCGAAATGCCGTCCCCTTTGTAATGGCAGCCACATCTTTTGGGCCCAAGCGTGTCGCCGTTCTCCCCGGTTCACTAATAGACGCGGAGTCGTGTTTGCCCCCCTGGCGGGGCTTGCCCTTGGACTTCACGCTCGCTCGTGGTGCACCGCTGCTTTCCAACTTCAAGATGTGTTCTTCCGCCTCAATCAGCCGAGACTCCAAATAGGACACGTGGCGATTGAATCGCTCTAGCATGAGCGCCATGTTTTCGATGGACAACTTGGTCGATCTGCTCATGTCTTCTTTCTTTCCGTCCCCACCATTGGCGCGGTCATCAGGCACAACGGCACCTTCAGCAGCCACGGGACTCTTTTGCGGGCTATGTGATGAGGTCTTGTCCTCCACTGTCGACGTCGAAGAATCCCCAGTGGCCAACCGCTCTATTTCGCTTTCCATTTCGAACAGCTGCTCCTTCAAACGCGCGCTCTCATGGGTTGCTAGCATCCGGTCCGCATTCTCCTGCGCCGCGGCGGATAAAAAATAATCTCGTTTCTTTTCAGGTGAGTCTTCCCGGGCTTCGACAGCTATGTCAGGCGTCGCGGGCATCTGCCTCATGGAACGATCGGGCTCGGGCTCCGTTGACCGGGTACGCGAGTACTCCAAGTGCTCTGTCGAGGCACTTGTCATGTCCAAAGAAAAGGACTTGGATTGGAGATCACCCTCCCCACTCTTTGGCGGCGGGGTTACCTTGACTTCAACAGTACCGGAGCGGTGCATGACGACCCCCAACCTAGCCCCACTGTTCCCGGGCTCGCCCCGTATCCCGTCGATGGTATTTTGGTATTGCAGGATTAAACTTTTTGCCGACTCAACCGACGAGGACGGTGTGACCGACGGTCGAGTGGCCACGGCATCGGAATAACCCATGGCCGATTCGTCCAAGTCTTCGTACAACCAATCCAATGTTTCTCTATCCAAATATTGCGATTGTGCATAATACCGCGCGCTCGCAAGCTCCTGCTCGACCCACGCGTCGTCGTCCTGCCTCGGTTCCCTCGCGCCCGCGGCAGAAGACTCGTCTCCCCGTTGATTATCCTCAAACATATCTACCTCGCCGGGGTTGTTGTCCAACCAGTTTTCGCCTTCAGAAGAGGCTGCCAAGGAAGACGACATCGAGGTCCGCACCGTCTCAGGCTCGTCTGCCATGGACGATGTCTCAATCTTTCCTGCGCCGTAAAGGAAAAACCGATTCAAGTACACTTGGTCACCGCCGAAATTTTCGAGGACGGAAAAGCGCAACGACGGTGCCTCGTCAAGTGCGACCGGCCGGTCAAAGGCGAAGCACTGCTTCCCCGACCTTGACTCGGCGATCGCATGCCCGACCTGTTCCCAGTCGTCCCCAGCACCTACGCTGACCTCGACGACACGAGGATTTGTCGTGTACGAGTGCCAACAGTACCACCCATACGAGAGCAGCTGTTTTTGGGGGTACAGCGTTCCTACCTTGGTCAAGTCGAGCGTAATATGCTGCGGTGTACCTTCGTGACTCAGCCAGAGGCGGCTCGGCTCGTCTTTCAAGATGTTGGCCGCGTCACACCCGGGGCATGACGAGGAGCATTCCGCGACAGTCACTGCATACAACTGGTCCGCGTAATTCACGGCGGACTGTTCTCCAGAGCGCCTTCCCGTCGTCGTTTCTTTCACCGGTTTCTCCTCCAGACTATTCTCCCGCACTCCATTGTTCGGCAAGTTGTACGCATTCTCATCTTCCCGAACGGAGGGGTTGATGACGTCGTCATACGCGCCCGTCCCTTTCGCTTCGTCGATTTGGGAACCAGCGATGCTCATAGTCGACAGCCCGCGGCCTAGACCACACGCTTGAAACGGCGAACGACCCGCGGCGTGCCTCCCCGATATTCACGTGGCACCCAACAGCAACCAGCGATGAAGGAGCCTCAAGCCTGTTCCCAACACGCGCACAGCCCCGGCGACGCACCCAAATCCAGACCCGAATGTCGCTTCCGGGTCCGTCGCAGGCCCCGCCGCAGGCCCGTCCGTCGTTCGGTGGCCGTGAGGCATGTCGGCGCGCGTGTGTCAGGGGGGATCCATCCGGGGAGGGGAGGGAGGAGAGGGTGACACGACACGACATGGACGTACGATAGCCATCCACGGATTTGAAAATGGTTCATGGCGGGACGGAAAGACGGACATAGATTGTTCTCGGTCCTTCACATTTAGGATACATGTAAGATAGAATTGATCTCAGGAATGCATGAAGTCATTGGGGGTATACAGGTAGATACTCGATCATTATACTTGTAGTCGAATAGTAATACCGATACGGTACAGATGCTGTGACAACGGAGGCCATCTGTACGCTCGTACTTGTGTGGGTGTGACTGTAGTGTAGTGATAGTGGTATCTATGTATGCTATCTCCGTGTGGTGTCCGTCCTAAACACGTGTGCTCGTACTTGTGTGGGTGTGACTGTAGTGTAGTGATGGTGGTATCGATGTATGCTATCTCCGTGTGGTGTCCGTCCTAAACACGTGTGCTCGTACTTGTGTGGGTGTGACTGTAGTGTAGTGATTGTGGTATCGATGTATGCTATCTCAGTATAAAACGATACGACGGATGGAGAGCCTAAAACAGAAATAACTTCATTTTGTATATGTTGTTTCTATGTATATTCTGGAACACATGCACAAATACATGTTCCGCCATTCCATGGATGGATAATGCTGTGACAACGTCCGTCGTGCGCTCGCTCGTACGTACGTCATCGAGGTGAGTTGACCAACGTGGGCGAGCGCGAGCTATAACTATAACTACGGCCAGACACTAACACCTCTCCACGCGGCTTGCGATGTCTGCGAACGTGACGTCGTAGGTCGTCGTAGGCACGCTCCAGGGTCCAGGTTCAATGACGTCTGGGTGGGGGCACGCAGCGCAGCGCAGCGCAGGGGCGGTGTTGCTGGGTGGAGGCTGCGCAAGGTCTTCCTAGGGCTTAGACAAGCGTGGCATTTCATAGAGTATTTTGGCGGGTAGAACGCTTTCTCACCGACGCACTTCCTTCAGCATGACTTCCTCCGTGACGGTACGCCACGAGTTTGCTCACTTGACGGCCGAGGAACGGCGCCACCACAAGAAAGTGATGACCGTTGACTTCACCGTGTACGCCGCGTTAGTCGTTCTCTCTGCGTACTTTATCGACAAAGAGCCCGCAAGTGTCATTCCAGTCGACAAATCGTTGTCAGCCCTGGTCTGGTCGGTCGTCAACATGGTCCTGGTGACCTACACTTGGATTCTTTTGCTCACCTTTGGCCGAGATACCAAGATTGACACCAACTATCCGACGAAAGAGCTGGGAGGGCACTTTGTGTTCCTAACGCATATGTGCTTTTGTGCGATGACCATGTACACCACGTTTGTCGGTATATCCCACGTGTTGGTCTTCTGTGGCATCGAGGCTCCGGTGTTCTCCAAAGTCCAGCACTTTACCTACAAAGTGGCGACGTTCGTGGGGAGTGCCAACTGGATGGTCACGCTGTTGTTTCTCAAAGTGTGCTGGTTTGAGCCCAAGTGGCAAAACACGGCCGTCCAAAACGATAAGCGCACCCCTGGGATGCGTTTTTTGCAATTTTGGACCCATCTCATACCTGCCGTAAGCACTGTAGTGGATCTGTACTTTCTGAAACAGGCCCCAGAGATTTCAAGCCACGGGGCCGGGTTCTACAGCATCATAAAAACCTGCATCGTGTTTTCAATTTTTTTCCTGTCGTACATGGAGGTTTGCTACAAATTTAACGGCGGGTTTTACCCGTACCCGTTCGTGTACGACATCAACACTGTGGCCAAGAAGGTTGTTTTTTTGGCCGCCGTGTCGATGCTACTATGTATTGTCGCGGGTACCCTGATCGGAATCGTCCTCCTCAAGGAGAAGTACTACGTCTCCGTGTAAGTTCGGCAACACGTGGTGCCCTTCCTTGGTCCGCTCACAGGCGCAATGGTAGTCCTCATCTATCTATACAATACAATTATTTGTACTGAAGTACAATATACCGTTGCGATGCCCACGTAATACTACAAGAATCGTGAGAGTAATGACCATGTCCTACTATATCTTTCAGCCACCGCCTCGCTCGCGGCGGCGTGAAGTGACGCCGAGCAGTCCCTCCCACAGTGGAGTTGAAGACGGACGACGGAAGGAAGGAAGGAAGTGTGCATACGTGATCGCAGCGGGCATTATGCGGAGGTTTGATCTCTCTCACACTCGTTTTCGCTCTCTGTGCGTTGAACCAGAAGCGGACGCGACGACAGGATACCATGAGCAACCCTTTCTTGAACAACTCCTTCGCGTCGCCGCCCTCGCGCCCGCCCCCTCGACCGGCGGAGAAAAGCAACCGGTTTTCGCCTCCTGCCAAGAAAGCACCGATGTTCCCCGTTGCTGCCTCCATGTCCACTCCGCCGCGGAAAAAAGCACCCGTCGCAAAGCCAAAAACGGCGGATGTCCCTTTGGATCCATCCGTGCATGTCCCGAGAGATAGGCGAAGGTTCTCTGACGACACCGCTTTCCTCAACAAATTAGAAACGGCGCGCGAACCTCACGTAGACCGCGTCGTCCGCGAGCTTAAAGACAGCAGCGTGCAGGACAGCACACCGAC
>Ga0099797_100132_pt1 | contig 47255 bp, 23 predicted proteins | sample Uncmet_Sort48C_1_FD_89871 | JGI IMG/M metagenome (GOLD analysis project Ga0099797, IMG submission 89871) | Marine eukaryotic communities from CALCOFI LINE 67, Pacific Ocean - C012_Sort48C_1 | ecosystem: Environmental > Aquatic > Marine > Oceanic | place: Pacific Ocean: Monterey Bay | collected...
TGCTTGTTTGGGCTACGGGCGTGATTACAAGGGGTCACAAGTTTGTTGGGATCTTGCATCCCTGGATCTTCAGGTCCCTGCTTGTTTTACAAGGGGTCACAGGTATGTTGGGGTCAGAATTCCGTACTCTGCTTCAAAACGAGGCAGTAGGAGTTTGTTATCCCCTGGACCGTGGTGCACCGTCAGGTCCCTGCTTGTTTGGGCTACATTACATGCGACAGGATTGGGTCTTTCTAGCTCCACTCTTCGGAAAGTGAGCGGATTGTGACTACCAGTGCCTTGGTGAAACGCCCACCTTGGTTGGACTGCCCTTGACGGACACATGGAAGAAAAGTGATCTGTCATAAAAAGAAGCGCGGAATATCTAGCTCCACTCTTCGGAAAGTGAGCGGATTGTGGCTACCAGTGCCTTGCTGAAACGCCCACCTTGGTTGGACTGCCCTTGACGGACACATGGTAAAAAAGTGATCTGTCATAAAAAGAAGCAAAGAAAATCCCCCCCCGTTCTCGTTTTTTACTTCGTATAGGCAACTATTCATACTCGCTCTTCTTGTATGTCTTTTGTCTTTATATTAAGCTACTCATTCGTATCATTAGTTTATATTTTATCGATTTCTTTATTATCACACTGAATCTATTTTTTCGTCCTCTATACGTACAACTTATCTCGCTGTAGCCATTTTGGCTCAAGTGAAATTATGTTTTGACAGTGAAATTATGCTGTAACAGTGAAATTATGCTTTAGCAGTGAAATTATGTTTTAGCAGTGAAATTATGTTTTAGCAGTGAAGTTATGTTTTAGCAGTGAAGTTATGTTTTAGCAGTGAAGTTATGTTTTAACAGTGAAGTTTTTTTTTAACAGTGAAGTTTTTTTTTAACAGTGAAGTTTTTTTTTAACAGTGAAGTTATGTTTTAACAGTGAAGTTATGTTTTAACAGTGAAGTTATGTTTTAACAGTGAAGTTATGTTTTAACAGTGAAGTTATGTTTTAACAGTGAAGTTATGTTTTAACAGTGAAGTTATGTTTTAACAGTGAAGTTATGTTTTAACAGTGAAGTTATGTTTTAACAGTGTTCTGGATTTGACTGTCCTGCTGTTACTTATCTCGCGCCTCCCCAACCGCGAGGTGGTAGGTTCGAACCGGCACCCTCTGGGATGTAAATCCCATGGTCTACCACTCAGACATAGTCGCATCTAGCTTTATTGTCCAGGGCGCTTCTGATCTGCTGTTGGTGCTTCATCTCATTCTAAATCAGGGTCTACATGTAAGGCGGCTTTGGACGACATTGGAGGGTTGAACGTTAAATTGGCGGTAGTAATTCGAATAAGGATAGTAAGCTGCTATTTATTGTTGCCAGTAATTTGTTTAATTTACGGGTGCGATGCCTAAATTGGGTTAATTTTCGGGTGCGATGTCTAAATTGCAACATGCTCCTAAATTGGGTCTCATCTCTTTTAGAGAGCTCATCGGTTTTAGCAGCTAATAGATATGATGGCCTGTAGTTAAGTGTTGGTAATGGCAGTTCTAGTAGTGGTAACGTGGAGATGGTGATAGTATTGCTCGAGAACGTCATGGTGCTCGATTCAGACGACAAGAAATATGTTGTCTTGGTGGAGCGACTTGCGATTCGAGGTCTAGTGCGGACATGTGGCTACTGGGATATCTGGAGGATCGTGCCGAACACGACGAATGCGGGCATGGCTATAAAAAAGGGTCCAAGGGCGGAAAATGATAACACAGTGAAGCTGCAAAAAAAAAGAAAAGTCTAAGAGGAAAAGATGCACGGTCATCCGTTATTTTTGTCTTTGATTGATTAATTTAGAGTTATTTTTGTCTTTGATTGATTAATAACTTAAAGTCAGTGTGATCGTATTTCTTATTAAAGATGGGGGCCATGCATGTATGAGGAGCCAGAGAAGCCAGCTGCGCAAGCAGGGAAGGCAAAGAAAAAAAACATAATTCTCCCTCCATGAAAAAAAAGCCCAAAAAAAAGATATTTGAAATTACATTGAAAAAGACGTATTAATCGGGGAAGACAAATGATACAAATTCTAAGTCAGCCGATCTGGATACTAAAAGAAACATGATCTAAATTTGATAAATAACGAAGCCGAGTAGCAGGAATCCGTACACTGCTTCAATACGAAATAGCAGGAATTCCGTACACTGCTCGCAGTTCAGCAGATTCAGGTACTAAATGAAACGCGATCTATAATCCAACGCTGCTGATTCAGATACTAAACAAATCCGAGTAGCAGGAATTCCGTACATTGCTCGCATCTCAGCAGATTCAGGCATTCAAGTATTAATTGGGAGAGACAACGCAGCCGATCTGGATACTAAAAGAAACTTTGATAAGTGACGAAGCCGAGTAGTAGGCATCCGTACACTGCTTCAATACGAAGTAACAGGAATTCCGTATACTGCTCGCAGTTCAGCAGATTCAGGCACTAAATGAAACGCGATCCAAAATTCAACGCAGCTGATTCAGATACTAAACAAAGCCGAGTAGCAGGAATTCCGTACACTGCTTCAAGTAGCAGGAATTCCGTACACTACTTGCAAACAACGAGCATGACATCAAGTACAAGGGCTCACAAGTTTGTTGGGGCCTAATATCCCCTGAATCGTGGGCGCCGTCAGATCCCTGCTTTTCAATACGATATACACTACAAGGGGTCACAAGTTTGTTGGGGCCAGAATTCCGTACTCTGCTTCGCAACGAGGTAGTAGGAATTTGTGTATCCCCTGGACCGTGGGCGCCGTCAGGTCCCTGCTTGTTTGGGCTACGGGCGTAATTACAAGGGCTCACAAGTTTGTTGGGGTCTTGCATCCCTGGACCGTCAGGTCCCTGCTTGTTTTACAAGGGGTCACAAGTTTGTTGGGGCCAGAATTCCGTACTCTGCTTCGCAACGAGGTAGTAGGAATTTGTTTATCCCCTGGACCGTGGGCGCCGTTGGGTCCCTGCTTGTTTGGGCTACATTACATGCGATAGGATTGGGTCTTTCTAGCTCCACTCTTCGGAAAGTAAGCGGATTGTGACTACCAGTACCTTGGTGAGACGCCCACCTTGGCTGGACTGCCCTTGACGGACACGTGGTGAAGAAGTGATCTGTCATAAAAAGAAGCATAGAAAACCCCCCCCCTCGGCCCACCTTGGTTGGACTGCCCTTGACGGACACATGGTAAAGAAGTGATCTGTCATAAAAAGAAGCAGAGAAAACCCCTCGACCATCGGAAGAAAAGTGATCTGTCATAAAAAGAAGCATATAAAACCCCCCCCCCTCGACCATCATTCTCGCTACTGATGGGGGTACCCCATCACTTTCGGAAGATAACGAAAATGCGGTTACAGGTAGGGAAAACTAGTAAGAAGAAAATAGCATTAGTAATGGTGGAGGAATGAATTCATACTGGGAGGATTAGAGAGTTGCGGGCTTCAGACTTGAGATGGCGGGCTAAACCACCTTCGGTGCAATATCACCCTTCTCCCTCCCCTACTATACAGAGGCCGCTGCAGTGTGCCGCGCCCTATAAGTCCTTGTTGCTGCTCTTGAATCCTTTATCCATCTAATACTCTTTTTAAAATTGAATTTTTTTTTCCTTGAAAAACATGAAATATTTGCTAGGGCGCACTTACAGTGGGTTTAACTTTAATTCATAAAATACAAAGCATAGATTTGCCTTTACACGATAATATTAAGATAAATCTCGGATTTCAGAAAATTAGACCAATTATTTCTTATAATGATATTTCCCTCAAAGAATCTTACGAATCTAATCCACTTAAAAAACCCCTGGCTTTGGAAAGCAATTATGGCATAATTGAGATGGCAAAGACGGCATACAGTGACAATATAACGGTGAGTGCTAGAAATCTATTAGACGCGGCTTTTGAAGATCCCAATATACGACAGTTACTTAAACAAGAGTATGACATAGCCCCTGATTCTATCATAAAAGAACACTGGGAACTGGGATCTCCGTATGATACTACATGGAGCAGTCTAAACGGCGACTCAAACGTACAGCCAGATGTTTCTGCAACAACTATGAAACCAAATACAATTGACATTGTGACTACGGAAAATTTAAGCTACAATTTAGATGATACATCTTTAGTTTTAAGACCTAAAAAAGGCCACAAACCCTGGGAAAAACTGCGGGACGAATTTAGAAAGCCCACGGTTTTCATCAAAGTGTATATTCACAAGAAGACCCCCAAGAGCGAAGCCAAGTCTGTTATAGTTTCTCTTGCACCGGAAGGTTATAGTGAAACGGACTATGACTAAAGCAAAGCCACCAGGCGAGCGTTGCTCGCCGGCGAAGAGAACGGAGTGAACTATGTGACCCGTTCAAAACCCGGACTACGGGAAATCATTATAAAACATGATTTTGATGGACGTCTGTTGGTCGTTTGTGCGCGCATGCGTAGGGAGCAGCGAAGTTCTGTGGTGTTGGTCATGCCCGCGGTCGGACCCTGCCCGCTTCTCGAAGTGGGTGATTGCTCTTTTAGTGGTTTTTGAGTCGAACTACAGGAGGTAGTTTCGAGCAACGCATAGCGGTTGTGGAGGAGGATAATTAAGGGGGGCTGAAACAAAATCGACAAACTCCTCGCTCTCTAACCATTAGAGCCTCTAGGCCAAAGCCGTGCTTACCATGGGGAGATATGGTAGAAAATCATGTGGTGGATCAGGAGGAAGCCGCTACGATTTTCCTCTATCATTTTTCGCTTCATAAGATATTGTTCATTTAGACTTTATCTGTGTCGTTATGCGGCTCGAAATTTGAGGGGTAGTACTAATTAGCAGCGATGGTTTTTGAGTCGAACTACGGGCAGTAGTTTCGAGCAACGCTTAGCGGTTGTGAGGGAGTATAATTAAGGGGGGCTGAAACAAAATCGACAAACTCCTTGCTCTCTAAACCATTAGAGCCTCTAGGCCAAAGCCGAGATTACCATGGGGAGATATGGTAGAAAATCAAGTGGTGGACCAGGTGGAAACCACTAAGATTTTCCTCTATCATTTTTCGCTTCGTAGTAGATAATGTCCTTGGACGTTGTCACTGTCGTTATGCAGCTTGAAATCTGTCTTTCGTAGTTGAAATCTGAGGGGGACTGTCGGTCTTACAAGATCGAACGAGGTATTCCCCCCTAATCAGGGTGAATGTGATTCGGATTGGACTTAGTGATTTGTCCAGTTTTCGTCTTTTAATTTATTTCTAACACGCAGCGAAGTAAGGACGTCTGTTGGTTGGTTGGTTGGTTGATCCGTTGGTTTGTCGTTTTTTTGGCTGGGTCGGGGTTGGTGGGGTTGTCCTAGGCCTTAGTCATCTCAAATATGTTGTCGACCGGTTTCATTTTTCAAATGTATGTTTGGTAAAGCGGTTCATGGGCTGGCTTTTTTGTGTTAAGTTTTTAGGTACGAATCTCGGCGGGGTCATTTCTCTTGTATCTCGTACTCTCATTGGCTCGAGAGACGAGCTGAAGAAGTTGATAGAAAGTATTCCAAAAAATGCTTGACGCAATGCGTCAGGAGATTCGTTTCACTATCCTCCCTTAGGCGTGCCCGATGTAATCCCACCAGCTGAGCTGGAACAACCGACACAAAACTTCTTTCTCGTCCCCGATGAAATAGAAATAAATGTTGATAGCTTAAATGAAGCCTTTGGAAGTTCAGTTAGTAGTAGATTTTTGAGAGAATCACTTTTTGATGAGAGAACGTTTATACAGACAGATCTCTGGATGCTTAGTTCTGAATATGATTATCGACCTGAATGGAAAGAACAAAAGTTACCAGATTACATCCCTGCACATGCACATAATACGGCTGGTATGGAGTATGACTTGGACACATTACTCGTTATGGCACCTAGAAAAAATCCTAATGTTACGAAAAAGTTTTTGATACCTTTTAATGAATATGTCGACGGATTGGATCGACAAAAGAATATTCGGATAAAGTTGCCACAATTGATTCAGACAGAAAACATTACACCCACAAAGAAAAACTTAGGTGACATCCCCTATAATAAAGATTATGAACTCGATCTAGAATCAGTCTCAAGACCCCTAATGCCTGCCAATCCTGCCGATGAATTCTGCTCGGCAACTAAGTCAACGTCGAAATACTTTGACAAGATAGTTGTGAAACGAAGCACTATAACAGAAGCTCTTGAAACTGCTGGTAGAATAGGACTTGATTTAAAGGGTTCAGATTGGGAAGTGGGAGAGATGTATGATTCACTGGCTAGTCTAGAATCTAATTCTACAGGTCCACAAATTCTAGACGCAATGATTAGTAATAAATTAACGGTGTCTACGGAAGAGTTACCTAAATACGATATATATGATGATTCTAGAAAGATGGTTTTAAGACCAAAAAAAGGTACACCAGAATGGAGAAAAATAGAGGAGCAATTTAAAGCAGTGCCGTCCACCATATATATCAAAGTGAATATTCAAAAAAGCGGACCTGAGAAACAATTTGAATCCGAACCTGTTAGTATTCCTCTAAAATTGGATTCGGGAGATTATAAGGTCGAAGGAAATAGCAATTCTAAGCTCTTTAACATCCCCTCTCTAATAAGATTAAAAGTCGACAGCTTGAATAACGCATTCATGGCACTACCCAATAAAGAAGAACTGTTACGTGCAGCAGGTTATGAAACTAAAGATCAAGGGGTCCAATGGGTTCTTGGTATGGGATATGAATCTGGTTCCAGAGATTTATGGAAAGACTTCGATATCTATCATGATACAGACGACGACTTTACGGTTATGGCAGAAGTTCAGCAGAACTCTAAAGAGCAGTTGGTAGAATACTTCGAGGGGAAAAATGGCGATGAAGAACCTAAAGATTTGGTGTTCCAATTAGTAGGCGACAAACTCGTTATTAGGCCTGTTGTTGGCTCTCATCTGTCAGAAAGAGTTCAGGAGGCGTTCAAACCAACGAAAGCTAGTTCCAAGGTTGCTCGACAATTGGAGTATAACAGAATAAATTGCTTTTATCATGAATTATTTCTAATAAACCAGTACTACTAGAGAAAGCATTTGCGTGCCTATATTCTAGGGATTCTCGGATTTTTTGTCTATATTAGGTTCTGCCAAATCATGATTGCTCGCTGCTGCACGGCACTCTCAAAGATTTGATTATACCTGTTTTTGCAGGTGTAGTTTCGGATCGAGGTGGTGACACCGAGATTTTTGTCTTTGTTGTTTGTCATTTAAAGTTGACTAACTTAGTTACAGTAACCACGCTCAGTCATCAATAAAGCGTCCACGCATATTCGGACGGGGCAAAAACGACTTATAGCATAAAGGATCTATTTAAAAAAAGAGAAGAGTCATAAAGTTAAAAGTTTGGCTTTTCACCAAACATACACGCGCCAAGTCACCCGATCTCCCACCAGCACTGAAGCACGCCGCCGTGATTGTGAATCTCGAGTCCCGTATTTTGTCTCCACAGCGTGCCCCCCGCCTTGAGTCAGCGTGTTATCGACATAATCCCTGTTCCAAAGATGGAGATTGAAGGAATCCGAAAAATTTTCATGTTATGAAAAGGAGGTCTTGTGAAACGCGGTTTGGTGACGAATTCTGGTGCCCAACCCGAAAACGGTGGCAGCATTTAACTTTCGAATTAGGAATGTAGTAATGTCGCTTAAAATGATATCGACGTTCCTAAATTTCCGACAAAGAATAACGAATAATTGCGGTAGGGCGCTTCAGGCTGCGACCTGCGCGGCCTAATCAAAGAACTAATTCAGAATAGCGCCAATCCGGCTTCACCACTCTGGTCGCAAGGCCAATCGCTAACAAAAATCCTGAAACGGGAAGACCGTCCTCAGGTTTGAGTTTAGCGAAACCCAAGCCGAGATGTGCTGCAAGTGGTGTAGCGTATGGGCATTCTTGGAGAAAGTGGGCGGTGGTGACAGGCGCTTGTCAACGGCAGAGGTGGCAGGTGTCGAACTTGCCAAAGGACTTGCATCAGCTGGGCAAGCAGAACTCATGAATGGCTTTCTCCTCGCATCTAGAGAGCTCTATTTTACGGATCCTGCTTTTCTTCCCTCAACTCTTCGCCCATTCTTCTCTTACAACGCGCCGGACTTCCGTTTTCGTTCGCCTGTAACCCACTTGGTGTCGCTCGGGTTCACCCGCCCACAAACCCAGGTCCGCCAAATAATCCGTGATTTCATTTCAAATGCAACCGGCGTGACTCTTTATCCACTTGATCCTAATCCTGAAACCCTTTCCTGTTAGTTTATCGAGTAAACGGTAAATCTGCAGTTCCTCTTGGTCCCGAGGGTTGCTGTTCAGGAGTGCCTGGATGTAAGTAAGGGAATCAGTGAAGATCGTCAGCTTTCTCGGCTGTTAGAACTTCTCAACCCGGGTCAAAACCGATAAGAGCGCACTTCGTTATGCGTCGTAGGAGTCGCCAAAGCGGTCTGTGGGAAAACCCGCGACGACAGAATGCAGTCGTCTCCGGAGTAGTCGTTGGTGAGTTTGAGGGAGATTAGCTCGTAGACGCGCGGCAGCGGTAGCGTGGGACGGGAAACCTCAGGAAGAATTTCAGAGGTATCAACTGCTGAAAGATAGAGGGCCTTGGTGCCGATCGCTCCGTCTAAATCGAATACGTCTCTATGTGGGTCGCCAGCTTCGCGGCTGCGGCCCTTGACTACGAGGGCGGCGGACTCGATTATCAGTTGCTACTTCAACGGCAAAACACCTGCTTCCACTATACTACCCTCAGCCTTCAAACGAGTTCTAGCACCGATGATGGTTCTAGATGCTTCGTACTGAAAGGTTCCGATATCCCCCCACTGTCTTCTGCTCAGGTGTGGGCCGTAGCCTGCTTGGCCGTACAGGAACAGCGACTTGCAGAATCCGTTGTAAAATTGTCTTAAATCGGCGCAACGCAAGGAGCTGCGCCCAGATAAAACGCGCAAGTCAGGCAGTCACCAGCGGGTTTTTGAGATCATGTAACTAAATTTATATCCAACATTTGAATTTCGTGGTTATAATATTAAGTAAGTTATTTAATATTTGTTAAATTTATGACAAATGTATATTACAAAATTCCCTCAGTGACACACCCGTATTCAAGGACAAAAGTTCAAAAGATTTGCAATTAACATCAACGCGAATCGAAACAGTAACGGTAGATTTTGTAACAACAACGCAATCTAGGAAGGTTAGTGAAGACAGCGTCACTTCAAGCTTATTAGGAGAAACAGTGCCAGATCTTCCTGCACCTCCGGCAGCACCGCCATTACAGAAACCAGCTCAGATACCATCTTCATTACAGGATAAAGCTTTATTGACACGTGAACCTTTGTCATCGACAATTCTTCCAGTACAAAGTCAGAGTTTAGGATTATGGGAGGGAGTCATGACAACGCTAAGAGGTCAACCACCTGATCAACAAACAAAATCCTTGATTGAAACTTTAAACGCTGAAATCACGAAACTGGTCCCAGTACGCCGACGGTTACATGGCGCTCAGCATGAGTCTGAAGAAGAAAGACCAGTGTGGGAGGAGAAAGAATTTCTTAAGATGATAAGTTCTTTTGAAAAAAAAGATAAAGGCTTTCTATTGAAATTACTGAACGTACTTTTCATAAAAACACTTTTTGGACGTGCAATTGGTGAACCCTTAGATCGTGTCTTTGAAGTAAAATTTGGACAAGAAAAACCTGGAGACTGGAAGAAGCCGGGCACTAATACTTTTATGGAACTTATAAAGTTATTTTATCCTAAAGATTTAAACTTTTTAAAACAATTACTGAACGGCGTGCCTGAATGGAAAGAAAACCTTCCAAACCTATCGATAATATTAAAAGAAGTTAATGGCATTACCAATGACCATCAGAAAACATTTTTAGACATAGTAGTAGAGGAAAAAAATTCTATTAACCCTGATCTAAAATTAGTAGAAGTTCTCATTGGGTTGCAAGTATTACAGCAGCAATCAGAAGGATCGGAGGGTTTAGAAAATGTTTATGGACGAGAAATTGATTCTAATTGGATGACTTGGTTATCTAATCACATTAGCGCTATTTCACGAAACGAACTTAAAGGTGCCTGGAGCAATTTGCAATTCATAAAGTTATTTAATCATAAAGATTATGTTGAGTTTTTAAAAAAATTACTGGTCAAAGTGCCTAAATGGCAAATAGAAAAGTCAGACCTACATGCAATATTAACCAAAGTTAATGGCAGTGATATAAAGGAGAATTATTCTTTAAAAGTTCTTCTCAAATACGAGGGCACATCAAAAATAACCAGTCTGGAAGAATTTTTTCAGACATCAATAAACTCAAGGGTAGAATTTAAATTATCTAAGACACAACCTAATCTAAAATTAGCAGAACTTCTCCTTGGGTTACAAGTATTAAAGCAGAAATTAGAAGACTGGCAGAAACTTGTAGAAGATGGAATCAGATTCGATAAAATTCAGCCTGAGTGGAAAGATTGGTTATCTGATCACATTGGGGCTATTTCACGAAAAAAACTTGAGGGTTTTGCAACGACGTATCTTCAAGCGGATTCGAGACGGATAGAAGAAAAAATACATGAAACGAGAGAGAATGACATGTTAAAAGAAATAACAGAACGATTTCAGGAAAAATTAGGCGCAACTGGCTGGACTAGAAAAAGAGCTGCAGAAGAACTTGGGACTCAGTACCAAGACGTTTTTGCCAGAGACGAAGCTAAAAGACAGGGAGTCGATCAAGCCATAGGACATCGAGCCCGAAGCGACGACCAATTACTGCCATAATATTAATTGAGTATTAACATTTACTTCAACAACACTAGAGCTGATCAGTACTGTTAATCTCAAAGACAGTTATTCTTGTTTTGTGCAGGAATTTATTATTTTCGGGGCCGATTTCGGTCTATGAAGACACAGGCTTATGTTATAACTCAGGGGTCATCGGTAAACACAGCTCTCTTTCTCCATTAAAGCCTTCAGACCCAAGCCACGCAGACTCTTACGACCTAGAGTTTTTTCGGCTCACTCTATGTTTAAATGTGCGTTTAAACGACTAGGTAATGAGTGGCGTGATTTCCCCAATGTCCTGTTTTAACTCAAGAAGACTTTGTCTTTGCTTCTCTGAGGCCGAAAACTAGACTTTGCTGTCTCTATCCAGAGTGCTGTTCTGAGAAGAGTTGCGCTTTTCAGTTGATATGAGAACCAGGATTTACTGTGTCTATAGCCTAATTAAAGTTTTGTTAGTTTGTTATATTATTTTGCGGAGTGTTGCGGATCGAGTATTTTCTTTTTTGATTTATGTCCGTGAACCGTTGTGTTTCTGTACGGGTCGCTGATTTATCATTTTGTTTGATATTCTCCGCGTTAGTCATTTGTGTGCATTCATTTAGTCGATTTTTCTAGCCTATAATTTGGAGCCTAGATTGGCACAGTTCAAGCCTGGCGCAATTATAGTCTGAACAGAAAAAAAGTCTACAAAGTTTTATTATTTTTACGTGTTATTCATTTGTGTGCATTTACTTAGTCAATATTTCTGGTCTATTTTCAGCCTAGATTGATTCATTTCAAAGCTGGCGCATTAGACTGAGTAGAAAAAAAGTCTACAAAGTTTTGTTATGCTTTTCGTGTTAAATTCGTGAAGTGTGGTGACACGATTTTTGCCGCTGATTCATCATCTGATACTATATTGGAGAAGAGGTAGAGGTGGCTCACGCCACCGGTATCGTATGATGCTTAGCAGTTATAAAGTTCATGACCACTGGGGTGTTGTTGATTGAAGCGTACAAAACTTTAATTCGAAAGTTTTCCCGATGGGGGATTTCCAGGGACAACTGTTTTAAAAAGCTTAAAATTTCAGTAGCAGTAGTAGGTGTTAAAGGCTAAGCTTTAAGTTTAGCGTCAGTGATGCAGAATCTTAGTTGATTTAACTTCCGGATCGAGACTGGTTGTAATCACTTTTTTTGCATGAACTATTTAGGTTTATCTCTTTCTCTTATTCGATCTAAAAATTTTGCATATTATCTTATTCTAGACAGTGACTACCAATTAAGTTATCCACTTTTACAGGTGAGAGAGGCGAAATTATTGGTGTCAGATTGGGCTGCGGTGGGTAGATCGAGCAAATTATAACTCAGGGTTCATCGGTAAACACAGCTCTGTCTCCCCATTGAAGCCTTCAGCCCTAAGCCACTCAGACTCTCGCGGCGTAGAGTTTGTTCGGTTCACCCTGTGTTTCAATTTGCGTTTCAACGACAAAGTAATGAGTGACGTGGTTTCCCCACCGTCCTGTTTTAACTCAGGAAGACTTTGTGTTTGCTTCTCTGAGGCCGAAAACTAGACTTTGCTGTCTCTATCCAGAGTGCTGTTCTGAGAAGACTTGCGCTTTTCAGTTGGTATCAGAAACAGGTCCATTTCCTGTGTCTATTGTCTAATTAAAGTTTTGTGAGTTTTGTTAATATTATTTTCCGGAGCGTTGCGGATCGAGTATTTTCTTTTTTGATTTATGTCCGTGAACTGTTGTGTTTCTATACGGGTCGCTGACTTATCATTTTGTTTGATATTCTCTGCGTTAGTCATTTGTGTGCATTCATATAGTCGATTTTTCTAGCCTATAATTTGCAGCCTAGATAGGCATAGTCCAAGCCTGGCGCAATTATAGACTTAACAGAAAAAAAGTCTACAAAGTTTTATTATTATTTCGTGTTATTCATTTCTATGCATTTACTTAGTCTATATTTCTGGTCTAGTTTCAGCCTAGATTGATCCATTTCAAACCTGGCGCATTAGACTGAAAAGAAAAAAGACTATAAAGTTTTATTACTATTATAATTTCGTATTAAACCTATATTCATGAAACGAATGAAAAAGCATTTAACAGACAGATTCGGGCCACTGATGTAAAAGTAGAGGAGCCATCAGGTGGCTCCCTGAATATGTCTCAGCATTTTATGTTAAATTGGATCTCTGTTTGAGGAGAAGCTTAAGAGCGAGTCTGGTAGTGGAGTAGTGGACGCGTCACTTTAACTGAGGAGAAATTAGAAGAGGAGGAGAAATTAGAAGAGGAGGAGAAATTAGAAGAGGAGGAGAAATTAGAAGAGGAGGAGAAATTAGAAGAGGAGGAGAAATTAGAAACTGAGGAGAAATTAGAAGAGGAGGAGAAATTAGAAGAGGAGGAGAAATTAGAAACTGAGGAGAAATTAGAAGAGATATTCTAATTATGGAAATGCCAAACTGGAAGAAGTCCGCGGTGGATAAACTACAAGTTTATTTTGAAAATGGACTGAATCTGGTTTGGCTACTTTCCATACTGAAGTCTCATTGATTGGGGAATCCAATATGGATGACCCATGGAATATTCCTTTTTTGAGGGATCATAGTACCCAAACATACAAATATTTAGGTGGGGAACAAACAGATCGAATTGACGAGCTCCGTCAATGTGCATCTGAAGTCGTGAAAACGGTGGTTGAAGAAGATATAGGCAATCCAATGTGCGCAGTGTCTTCGACAATGCCGTTACGCTGAGGTGACTGGGTGAGCTGATAAATAGTGGAAGCCAGCAGATAGATAGTGGAAGCATTGACGAACCCGGGTTTAGTACTATTGCTATGAAGAACTGTAACAGTGACACTGACAGTAACTGACCTCAGAAATGTAACAATGACCTTGGGACCAATGGAATCATAGCTATACCTGTCAAGAGGTAGCTCGGGCCTCTCGACCAAATTTAGTCTGGCGCAGAACAGATGGCTCAGTGAAAGTCATCGAGATTAGCACTCCTCATGACAGACGAAAAATCATTGCCTAATACACACCGTTTTCTCAAAGATGGTACTGAGATGGCTCCCTCGTGTTGTTATCAGATGCTGTATTGTTACAGATAGCGTTTGATTTGATTTTAATTTTTTATTCAGTCACACTGGTATTTTTATATAGTTTTGTTCGTAGAGAGATTTAAATTATTTTTTACAGATTCCCCCGAAGATAGGATAGTCGTTGCAGATTTTTGAATTCAAGTTAGTTTTTTATTTTTATAGTCGTTATTAGAAGTAAGCAGTATTATGAAGTGGATTAAATTTGATAGCGCACAGAAGGAGACATATTATTACTTAGTAGTAGTAGTAGTAGTAGCCGGACCAGGCATTTAATTTCCTTGATGTTTACATAGGGGAGTCCGAGGGTTGCCGCGGGTTGAAACCTGCAACACTTTGCTGGGGAGGTTGCGGGTCCGTAGCAGCCTGAGATTGAATGGGGATGAAAAAGGTGGGGGGTGGCAAATTCTAAGTAGGGAAACGGGGAAATGAATTAATGGGGGCACAAATGTGGCCGGGTGCGAGAAGGGGAAGGGTGAATCTCACGAACCCAGCATGCATGCTAGCATGCCTAATTTAATTTAATTCAATCGAAGTGAAGAGTAGAACAAAAACCAGATGCTTTATGTATCGTTTACAAAGAAAGAAAAGAAAGTAGTACTAAAATTTTAATTTAAAGTTACAGTAGCAGTATTAGACTTAGTAAGTAGCAGTTTAACGAATTTAAAGTGAGTGATATTAAAGTATGAATTGAGATTTTAAGATATGGAGACGTGATTAAAAAAGTATAGTAAATTTTGTGTGCAGCAGTAGCTTAAATTTTTACATGTTGTCATATGTGAGCCCATTGATCATTTTCGAAATTAGTATACCCCAAACTTGATTAGAGATTATTTTGAAGTTAGTCAGCGTAATATGCTACTCTTATTGATATTGTATAGTATATTAAGTAGCAGAAGTCTTAGTGTCAGAAGTATTAAATTGAATTAAAGTTGATAGAGCAGATTTTAGTTAGAGTCCCAAGCCACTTGAAAAAAACCCGATTCTTATTGATAGTGTACAGAAGATCCTGTGAGACGTAATTAGAAGAGTAATACGGTAATTGTCTGACTTAGTATTGTGTACAGTAGTTACTGTAGACATAATACAGTAGTTGAAGTTTTGATTTGTTGTTAGTTTTAATTAATGAATCATGTAGATACTAGATCATTGTTAAAATAAAATTAATGAGCCAAAATTAATGAGAAAAAGATTTTTTTTTTTTTGAACGCAAGAAACAAAATGTGTTTATAGCGACAATGAGAGAGAGTGGGAGATAGAATGAAATTCAATACTGAAAACGAGTTAGTGACCTGAGTATTATTTCAACAAAAACTCTGACTATAGTAAAGAAAAAAAACAACACGGTCGATATACAGCGGACAGAAGAGCAGGTAGTCTTAGGAAGGACAGACTTAAAGTACAGTCAACTTGATTTATTGAGCGGTTGTCATCGTAAATTTCGAGTAAGGTTGATGAGTCGAACTGTTACAGACTCAGTACTCCAAAAAAGAATTTTTTCTAAAAATATAGTCGTCACAACATACGGTTGGGTCGATGGTGGCTGCGGTTTTCTTTTCCAGTCTATAAATTTACTTGTAATTTTAATTTTAATTATTGGAATTTGGTACCATGCCGTTATTAAAATTTTTTTCCACAGTCAGAATTATGCTGGCTATAACTATTTTTCTTTTTTCAATTATATCAGTGTGTCCTTTCACTACGTATGTTGTTCATGGATTGCAGACCGAAAACAGTCTGGCATCACCAGCTAAGCGTCGTTCCATCTCTCATTTCTTAGACCAAATCATCCAAAATCTCCTTCTAGCAAGAAAAAACTCCCGCAAATTTCATCTTACCCAAGAACAACTCTTCCACAAGAACAAGCAATATTGTGCGGAACAGATTCCTGTGCAGCAAAAAAATCTCATCAGTCTCCAAAGCGTCGTCGGTAGAGACTGGGAAGCTGGAAAGAAAGAATTAGAAAGAGAAAAAAATCGGTTGGAAGGAGAAAAAAAGAGTGTGAATGTGAATAGAGAAGAAATAGAAAAAGAAAAAAAAGCAGTGGAAGAGAGATGTAGAAGTGAAGAAGGGAAGAGGGGAGGTGAATTGGAGAAGAAACAAAAAGGATTTGGGAAATTAGTGGAAGCAATGGAAGTGCAATCAGGTGTGGGTTAAAATGGTAACCAGAAGAAATCTAAGTCTAAGATAGTAGAGGATTTGGTGCGCCAGGGTGCGGGTTTCGATCTCGCTGGCGGTGAAAGTCTGGAGAAACTTCTGCCAATCGCGGAAGAGGAGATCGATCGGGCGAGACAAAATCTGGCCAAATTCAAGGAAAAATGTAGTTCTCTCCTACAAAGTTTGGATAGGAAGTAAGGTGAGTTGGAGCACAGTTCCAGTCGCATCGCCATGGCTATCGGGAAATTAACGGAGAAGGAAGGGAAATTGGCCGCAGATCTCACTCTTAACAAACAAAATCTGGGGAGAACACAAAAAAGCTTGGAAGACTTACAGTTTCTGTGTGTTGGGAAAGACTATCAGTGGCGAGATATGGTGCAAGGATTTGGAGAGAGTTTGGAACATAGTCGGGTGGCGGAATTGGCGTTAAGAGAATTAGGACAATGTAGCGCGGGAAAGAAAGGGAATCTGAATTTGAAGAATTTGAACTTGATAGAAAAAGGTTTAAGTCTTAGTTTGCCTTGGAGAGACGATAACACTGGGAATTTTAAGAGAGGTGCAGATGATTTCACAGAAGCTCCAGTTGACATTGTTGGTGGTGGAATGAATAACTTAGATCCTTTGGCTGGGTTGCCTAAATAATTACCGGTACCTAATCGTATTAACTCAAATAGTGAAGCAACAGTTAAGAAATCTAGTAGTACTAAGAATCAGACGGAGAAGTCCAAAGAAGTCGATGCTATTTTTGGTCCAGCACCGGATTTGACACCGAAAGGGAAGGCGAAAAATAATAGTAATAGTAGTAGCAATGTCATTTCTACTCTGAATTCTGGTGTGACAGCAACAGTTACATCAGATAAAACTCTGTTAGACCAAGCTCTTTCCATTGTTGATGAAGTGGTCACTCGACCAGTCAGAGAGCCGAGTCCAATTCTAAGTAGTAGTACTGTAACTACTACTTCAAACAAAAATAATACTAGTAATAAATTATCTGTTAATACCAGTGAATCTGTTGAGAGTGAGGCTGATCCTTCACCCGCAGGCGTATTTTTACGAGAAATGAAAAACAAAGAACACGTGCCATTCAGTAGCGTGAAATATAATTCAGATTCTCAAGATCAAGATGAGTCCAATTCCGACGTCAGTTTTTTTCTACAGTTACGGAGTAGTACCAAGTCTACTACTTTTGCATCCCAACGAGCAACGGTGAAATTATTACTGTCTCAGTTGTTGGAGAAAGCTCGTCTCCGTCTTCATGAGTTAGGGATTTTACAAATGCAAGAAAAAGAATTATTGTCCGGGACAGTTAATAATATGAAGAAAGAAATTTCCGACCAGTCTTCTCAGCAAAGTGACCACGATAACAACAGTGACCTAGACCTAAAATTATTGACTCAGACTGCTGATGAAGCCCTTTCATCCAACACCCAAAAAGGCGAAGACCTCCAGATTTCCACGGCACTGAAACGCGTGAAAAGTCTCTCTGACCAGTTCTCCCAGGATTCATTGTTCCTAGAAAAATTAAAGTTAATCAGAATGGCGGCTGGAAATTCTGATTATAGTAGTAGTAGTAGTACACTACCTGGTAGTACTAACATTTTCCTTTCCACCGAATTATCAGATCCTTTCAAAAAGGTAAAGGATCTCATTTCCCGTCAGATCAAGCGTCTCCAGAAGTCTCTTGCCGAGGATGCTTCCAAGAAAACTTTCTTCACCTCCGAGATGGCGAAGAGTCGCTTAGAAAAGAAAAGAATTGATGAGAAGTTATTGGCCTTGAACCAGAATTATAAAGAATTAGACCTAGAATTGAAGGAGATAACGGCGAAGATAACGGAAACAGGGAGAGAAAACAAGGAAGCAGGGAAAGAAGTGGTGGAATTAGAAATACTGAAAGATTTGACGGGGAAAGCAGAAGGATCGGATTCTGGAGCAGTGGGTCTTGCGGAAAAGACGAGGAAATTATTGGAAGAGGAGGTATTACAGAAGTTACAACGTCATTATTGGGAGTTGTTGGGAAAAGTGGAAGCATGGAGTATGGATTTGTATGGAGAAAAAATATTATCTGATAAATTTAAGCCCGGGAATACTAATAGTATTAAATCTGATTCAGATGCTAGTCAGAGTCTAACAAAGTCTAAGGATTTGAGTCAGGGAGTGCCAAGTAAAATTCCGGAGAGTGTGTTTGATAAGAAGAAGTCTAACAAGTTGGGAAGTTTAAATTTGGAGCAGACCAGTATAATTCCCACTTTTGAAGATATGATGGTTGAAGAAAAAGATGAGGAAGCGCGGAAGAAAGTTTCTAAAACTCAAACTGGCGAGAATGGGGCATTAAGTGAGGTAAAATCCATGCTGTACACGGAAACTAATAGTTATACCCCTGGTTTAACTGAAAAATCTGAAGATAATTCAAGTTTAATAAATGCTAGTACTACTAATAGTTATACCCCTGGTTTAACTTTGAAGGTCGACGATTTTGACAGTACTAACTACGGTATTAATAATAATCCGGTGAGTCCGACAGTTGCCAAAAAATTAGAAAAGCATCTAGCTTTATTGCAGGAATCTGAATCCGAATTAATATCTGGTCCAGGCGACACATCTGAAGCTGATTATCAGAGTGCGTTAAACACAAACAAAAATTTAGAAGGTGAAATGGGTGATTTAATGAAAACTGCCACAGAATTAGTCAGTTTCTTACAAATAAGGTCTTCTTCTTTGGATAATTCTCAATCTGATTTTGCCGAGTCTGATTCTCAATTCATTGCCGAAACGGAGCTTGTAGATAGGGAAAATGCGGAATTAAAGCGAGCAGAAGAAAAATGTTATTTCAAAATTGGTTTTCAAGGTGTCCCATCATCCACTGAACCGTGTTGTCTCACTCGCATCTCCGGGAGTGAGTATAATGAGAGAGTATCATCATCAAATAGTAATTCATCCGATTCTCTTGGTTTCTCCACCAATGGTCAATGTCCCAAAACCCCTCAAGAAGCGCACGCCCTCATTCAAATCCAACAGTTAAATAAACCCCTGAATCTCCCCACTCCCTCCACTCTCGACGACCTCGGCTGCGCTCTCTCCACCTGGCGCCAAGCCACCCAAGCCGTCCAGCACACTCTCCAGGATCTCAATCTCAAATTATACCAGGTTCGTCAAGCCCAACAACTGTCTCTCCTCCAATCCCAACAACAGATCACCAACGCCAAGCTGAAACAACAAACATTAATAACCCAAAAATCCAAGTTGGAATTGAGATACCAGAAGACGAAGAGGGAGTTTGAGATGGTGAGGGCGGATAGAGAACAAACTTTGAAGCAGCATGGGATGAATATGAAATATGTTGGAGAATTAGTGGCGGGGATGAATGTGAAGATACCTAGTTTAGCGGAAAAAAGAAAGAAAGTAGGTAGAGAGGTAGAGGGATTGGAAAAAGCATTGGAATTATTGACGGATGAATACTGATTGGGATTGGTGGGAGAGGGTGGGGATGGTGGGACTTAACTTTTAAGTTAAGTTAGTTTAAAGAGTATTCAGAATCTATAATATCTGGGTAGTTGATACTAGATAGTATTTTAGTCTATTTATTAGAGAAGTTCGAATTGAAAACTACTGGGGGAGGAAATTGATATTAAAAGAGTCGCTGGCAAAAATGGTTACATTGTCGAGATATTATCAGAATCCAAACTCTTGATTTAAAGCTTTAAAAGTTACGGTGTTGTTTCAAGTTTCAACACAGTCGTTTTTTCTAATGCTAACTATATTTTTTTTCTGGTTGAGAGAGTTTTTTCCAGAATTGATTCAAGTCATATATTACGGGTGAGAAATAGAGCACTCATTGAACCGCGACAGTTTTACTAGTTGATACTGGTAATAGTACTAAGTATACTAACTTTAAACTGCTAGCATTTAAAAAAGAAATATAATTCTGAGAAGTACTAACAATTTCACAATCCTATTATCCTAAATAGGTAAATAAATTTTGAGCAGGGTATAATATATTTATATTTTGAAATATATTTAGACATGGAATTCGTCACTCCCAAAGAAAAAGTCGTTCGTCCACCCATAACAAAACCTTCTTTTTGGGACCGATGCAAGGTACAACTGTTAGTTTCCTTCTATTTAGGTTCTAATTTCATCACGGTATGGCTACCTGCATTGGCCTATCTCGCCGTATTTAAAGATATAAACACAACTGACACTGTCACATGTGTAATAGTATAGTTAGCCGTGTATTTCGCAAGGGCTTTCTGGGTGGTTGTGATCATTGATTATGCATTACCATTAAAATTCCCGAATCCTTGATGGTGGTGGTGTGTATTTACCGACGACACAGTTGGGAAACTGGATTATTTCAAGGCCGAAGTCGTGTGGGAATTCGATGATATTGATCGTGATGAGTTTATGAAGTCCATTGACATGACAAATTTGTCAACTTTAAATGTTTCGGATTCTAAGTCTACCACTGCTCCAGGTTCTGTGGGGTCCAGCCCTAGTCCGCTGCACCATACTAAAGATCTAAATGTTTCGGATTCTAAGTCTACCCCTGCTCCAGATTCTGCGGGGAGTAAATAATAATTCACCGTCTCAAATTTTTCTCCGAAACTCAATTATCTCTTTTGTTACCATCCCCACGCTCTCTTTGGTATCGGCTACAACCTACTCGTCAAAGAATTGTGGCACCGTTACGGCGTCATTGGTCTCTTCACCGGCGCCGACGTGGTGAGCAAGTTACCGATTCTTAGGCGCATTTTATGTTGGTGGGGGTATACCAGCTGTTCGAGTACGGAGATGCGGAAGAATCTGAGACTACGGCCTGAAAAGAATAGATTAACAAACTGTTTAACATTACTCCCTGGAGGCATAGCTGAGATGTTTTATGGCGTGGAAAACGGTGCTGATAGTGAGAGAATTCTTTTAAAAAAACGAGCTGGGTTTTGTAAACTGGCTTTGGAAGCTGGAACGCCTTTGATTCCGGTTTATGTGATGGGCGCGAATACGGTTTATCGCCGTAAATTTGGACCAAATAGTTGGGCAGCGAAAATTAGCTCGAAATTGCAGGTGAGCTTGGTTTATTGGACGGATAGATTTGGAATACCGTGGGGATTAGTTCCATGTGAAGAGAGATTAGTGGTATTGGTGGGAAAACCAGTATGGATAGAGGAAATGAAATATGAAACTATTGATTCAGATGATGATAAGTCTTTTAGATTGAGGCCTGTGGACAAAATTGAGAATCCGAGCCAAGAACAAATTCAAAAATTACAGGAGAAATATATAACAGCACTAAAAGATCTATTTGAAAGAAATAAGTGGAGGAAAGGAGCAGATTGGAAGGAAAAGAAACTGCTATTAGAAGATGAATGAATTAGAATTATGTGTAAATTATCTAAAAATAATGTGTAAGTAAGTTAAAGTGTAACAGTATCATTATGGAAAATCCTTTTTTGAGTGAAGTGAAATCGTTTTTAAGCCTTAATAATATACGAAAATCGTTCAAATCAATGAGTGAGACGAAATCCTTAATAAGACGATGATACCAGAATATATATGTATCACTCGTTCTTTAGCTCGGAAATCGTTCGAATGAATATTATATCCTTTTACCAGAAATTGAATATATCCAATAATATATTATCCATATTCGACAGCTTGAACTTATTCTTATTGTTTGTGATATCATTGGTTTACAAATTACCCCGTTAAACTCAAATAAAATTTAAAATTTAAATTCTATCTGATCATGCCAAGTAGGATCTGCCTTTACGAAGTCGACCCGGAATCTGGTACTGCTACCGGTTCCGGGAGAGAAGAGCATGTATTGCTCCAGACATCTGCTGCACCAGCCGGGGATTTAAGCCTTATCAAGATGGCTCTTAGTCCCGTAGATCCATGCCGGTACAAACAACACAGTCTTGGCCTGCGACGCTCCTTAACTTCAGGGATGTCAATTATCGGACGTAGGCAAACATCGTCTGGTGGACCAACGCTTAGTGCTAGTACTAGAAGTAGTTCTGGCAGTGGCACTGGCAGTGGTACATTCACTGGTATTAATAATAGAGCTAGTACGCGCACGAATTCGTACATGGACCTGCATTTCCAGAAGCTGTTCGACTTACTGACAAAGAGGCTGAGTCAGGTTGACGTGACTGCAGCTGGTGGTGGTAGTACTAATAGTATTACTATTAAATAACAAATCGCCGCCCGTTTCCGCCGCTATTCCGATGCCGTCTACACAGTGCTTCTAGAGCAGAACGAGGAAGAATGCAATGAGGGGGATGAAAAAATCGCGGTCTGTGTAAACCACGAATATTTTCGTATGGTAACGGAGATGTTATCACCCTCAACCAGCGTGTCAGTGTTGGGTGCTCTCGTGGATTTTGGCAGAGAGGATGGGGAAATAGAGGTGGTGCTGAGAAATTTGATGGGGGTTAGCGAAGTTTTGTCCTCGAGAAAAACAAAACCGTTGGAAGTGATTAAGGCAATTGAGGGTAAGATTCGTGGATTTCTATTGAAGAGTCTTGAACCAGAGTTTTATCCAGAATTATTGGGTAAAACCGGTATTAGATTGGGGGACTTGTCTTTGATCGTGGATCTGGTTGCGAAGGATGTACCAGGGTCAAGAACATTAGATAGTTTTGGTAGTACTACTAGTAGTAAAGGTAGGCGGACTGGAGTCAGATACATCCGAGACTACTCCAAACTGGATTTATTTGTTAAAGATATCTACCAAAATCTTCTGACACGGTTTAATATTGGTCCGCTACTTTGCAGAGCTCTAACAATAGTTACAGTGCAGCAAACTTCATCTAGTAGTACTAGTAGTAGTACATCACGAAGAATTAATATGAATGATATTCTTCTGAAAATTTTCGCGGCCGGCTCCTTAAGTCCTGATAATAATAATCCCATGGATTCCATCCTCAATTTTCTCACTGCTGAGTCCGTTGTAATATATTTGAGGAAATTATCCAGTTTAAAACAGAGGTTGATGACTAAAACGAGATTAGTTCGTCAACCATCTAGAGAGTTCAGCCAAGAAACTGGTGCAGCAACTATTACTTCAGATGTTCGAATAAAGAATAACATTCTGAGTTTTTTTGGGGGAGACAGGACAGATTTAGATTTAAGATTAGTTTTTGGTCTTCTAGATTCACAATACAGTCAACGGTTAAACTTACCGACGTCGTCAATAGTAGATAATTTAGTACCGCCGGCGCTGAATCTGAGCAAGGAACTAACTGCGTGGAATCAACTGTACGCAATGAGACTAGAAAGCATCAAAGTGAGGAAAAATGCCAATAGAAATAACCTAGCAGAAATACTTTTAGCTACTCCTGGAGGTTTTCTTCCCGTTGAGATCTCAGTTAGTCTTAGAAGACAATCTTTTGGCAGAAGTGATATTATACATAGCGGGTCATCTCATCGTCAATTTGATGGTGACGCATTCCCGATGCGTCTGAGCGAACAGCTGCTGCAGGAACATGGAGGCTCACTACGAGCTGTTGTGTCGCAACTATTTACCAAACTACTAGTTACTGTCGATAGAGCACAAGAATTAGGCCGAGCTCAAGACCTTTCAGCATCAACTGCCGCCAGAACACCAGAATTAGTCCGAGCTGAGCAGCTTGCAATCCGAGCTCGGCAGCTTGTTACGACCTATTTGGAAGAGGAAGATCGAAATCGCAGTCAGCTCGAGGAACTACTAGATTCAGATTTGAGAAGATCTAGGTCTACTAGGTCTAGTTCCACCAAAACCCTCTCACAGTATATGAATAGCGAAGCGTTTAGATTCGATTTTCTGCCAATAACAGAAAAGCTTTCGCCAGATTTCAAACTAGGAACGGTTCGCGGAAATTCCAAGATCGAACATTGGCATTTAAATGCTGAACTCGATAGTCTTAGAATTCCGATAGAATCACTTATGTCATCTGATATTCAGGCGAGAAGGAGAAGACCACCGTCAGGTCGGAAGGACCAAGACCGGGACCCATTATTAAATTTGGATACTACTAGGAGTACTACCGCCGGCGCAAGTGGATCATCCGGTCTTGGGATTCAGAGTACTGTAACTACTGCAACTAATACTGCGGCTGCCGGCACTGTTGAAGATGGAGTGCCCGGCAATAATTTAGTACCACTAAGTCTAGAGAGCGTTGTTGAGGAATCATTATCAGAACATGATGCTTTTCCCTTACCTGCGCTTGCGAGCCTGGAAAATGCCCCGGCGACAATATTAAGTGATGATGAAGATGAAGACGCCGCAGCTGCTGCTGAACTCATTTTTGTAACAGGGTCAGAAGGAGGTACTATTAATTCTCAGGCGTCGGAATCGGATTATAATAACTTTGAATCTATAATAACCCAGACTGACGTCGACGGATTAAGTCTTGAGGGTCACGCGCCGGAAGGGCCCTTGTCAATATTACCAGGAGTAGTACCGGGCGCCTCCTCTTCCGAAGCGTCTGGACTAGTGCCTAACTTACCAGCTGGAGCACCACCCGCGGCGCCTGAACCTGGCACTCTGGGAAGTTTTCTCCAAAATATCATGTTAAGTTCCGATAAATTAAATTCATCCGATTCAAATTTTTCTACTAACTTTAGTATAATAATCGTAATGATGATGATGATGATGGCACTATTAAGTCTAGTAGTTTTCGTCATTCGGCGACGATTCAGCAAGTCTTAGAGCTATTATTTTGATTGGAAAAAAATTTTGGACAAATTTTAGATAACTGTAACAGCTAGTAGTATATTACTAATTAGTGATGAATCTATAATTATTGAATCGAAAAAAAAAAGGTTATAATACTTAGAATTCTTTCATCCTCATAACTGTTCGATCAGCACCTTCGAGCTGCGATAATCGTTAAACTTAGATTTTTGAGCGAATTTGAGGAAGTGGTCATAATTGAAGAACCTATCAGAATCAGTTATTATGCATGACATTGATTTTTCATTCACTATTGATTTAAATTTAGGCAGTATTTAACTGTAGTTTTGTTCGTTTTTTTTCTAAATTAATATTTAATATTGCATGCAACAGTGACTATCAATAATCACTTATCATGACTCAAGACGTTATCCCATTCCTGCTGGCGTTTTCTACTATTTTGCCGTTGTTATGCATCAACTGGTGCTGCCAGCGGCGCAGGAGGGAAAATGCCCGCCTCGCAAATCTCCATGATTCATTAGAAAATGAGTACGATTTTGGTGGTAGGTACGACCCGATTCCTAGTGGTAGTAATAGGTACGATCCGATTCCTATACCTGATTTTTACAACTCGGAAGATTTAGATCATGTCACTAAGGGGCCTGCAAAGAATTCAAACTTAAATAGTTACGGTTCAAACCAAAGTGCCAATGTTTTTGTGCACCAAGACTTAGAATCCTATAACTATAATTCTAAGAGTACAGTAACTACTCCGTCGACACGCTCTGGATTCTTCTCTGCTATGAGCCGATTTTTCACCTTTGGTTCAACTGTAACTTCAAGTCATATCGACAATAAGTCTTCAGAAGTAGTAAATTCTCAACCAGCTCCAATTTCAAATGGTCTATTTGCAGCCATCGACCATTATGATAGTCTTGGAGAATCGGAATCAAATTTGTCATCTCTTGAATCTGACCGTACGGGTGGTACCAGTAGCAATGCCAATACGAAGAATGAGAGTCCAGTGCCACTCCAAGAGGACCTAGACGAATCAGAAACGAGTGGTTTAATTACTTATAATGACGGGATGCATAATCAAATAAATAATTTAGACTTATGCCATGAATCTGATGAAAGTCATAGTGGAAATTTATATTCTTCATGTGATCAAGTGGAATCGAGTGTGGAATCTTCTTCGGCGAATACGGTGTAGACTTGGGAAAAATGGTTTCGAATTTATTACACAAATTTATTATGTCAAAAATTTCTAAATTTAAAATTTAGCTTTTCCTCGGCAGTCTCATACTATAATCAGATTACTAATTATCAGCAAGCAGATTCATGTCTTTCCTAGATTCAATTTTATGATAACAAACTATTGTTGAAAACTCAGATTCATGCTCTATAATTTAGAAACCCTAAATTAAAATTTTCGACCTATGTGACTTCTCGAACTTGAACTTTCTTTATGCCTAGAACTTTAAAATACGATCATTGTATCATTGATAATTGATTTTTTTTTCTACACAAGACTTTCACAATTCTGCAGATCACATGATAATTCAGCAGCTACTAAAAATTTAAAAACCTAAATAAATTTAGCTCTGTTCACATAACTTCACAACTTCAAAGTCTGTATTACCAAATAATCTCCAGAACTTGTCCTGATTCAAGGGCCCTGAATCACACATTTTAATTGCAAAAAAAAAAAAGTTTTGCAGAGTCAGAAGAATGTAACTTAAACAACATACTGAATCTGATATCAAGGATAATATTAAGTAACAAAATTTTTTTTTTTTTTCAAAAAAAAATCTATTATACTGCCTTATTAATATTGCAATTAATATACCTTAAAATCAATCTATTAGAGTCTTCAGATACCTAGTACTAAGTCTATTGAGATCCATCCGAATCCGAATCCGATTCCCAGCTTCCATAATTCAGAATTATGACACTCTTCAGCTTCTTGACATATTATTACTATCCATTACTTACTGTAACTAGACTTCTGCTACTATCTGAAGATAATTCAGAATCAGTGTATGGCACAAGTTTGTCTCCTTCTGCCGAAGAGTTCCACCCCTGGACTGCTAAAGTTGAGGATGCTATTTTTATCGCGCATTCTCGACGGAAACACGTTTTGGTCTTGTTGAAGGAGGACAATTTGAATAGTTCTGGAGGTATTCCTTTGTGGCGCATCGAGGACTCAGTCATTAGACTGATTCAGCGCATTTTACGCAGTGAAGGAGAGGAACAGACTGCGAAATACAGAAGAAGGTCTAGTCAGACTATGAATTTGTTGTCAAAGTCAAAGTCTACTAGTTTAGCTACACCAAATTTAAGAGACTACATGAAGCCCTTGATAATAGGGAAAAAGTTTTGGGTGGTGCATAACGAGCGGATTTTGTCCAAGATCTCGATCCGTTTGAAGAATGATGGGAGTTTGCACTTTGAGGAGCCGGAGATAGAGCGATTTCCCGATAACTGGACCAGTGAGTCTACTAGTAGACAAACTTCCTCTACAGATAAAAGATTCGACAAATTCCATGAGGTTCCGGGTGGTTCATCCCTGATTCTTTATGATATGAGTGTGAAATCTTGTGCTAAAATCGGTGAAAAGAAGGTAGTTAGCATAGACGGGGAGTGGGTAAATTCTAACGTCAAGACTAAGTTGCTGAGTCGATTTGGTGCAGTGGGGTGTGCGGAAGAAAATACTTTTGGAAATCCTTTTGGTCCAATTAATACTTTAATAGGAGGCTCAGACTTACTTGAAGACACTGTGAGTACAAGTCTAAACAGTGGAAGTAACTCTCAGTCGGAGGAAATGGAGTCAGATACTAGGGATAATTCTCCATCTCCTGACGAAGAATCGTTGTCGAATTCACATATCGAGAGTAGCAGTGGTGCTGGGAGTCCAGGACCTAGTTCTGGGAGTAACTATACTGGTAGTAGCAGTACTACTGGTAGAACTGTTACTCCCAAGTCTATTCGGAACGTGTCAACTCAGGCCAGAACACATCGAATTGGGCATGCTGTTACCGCTACTACTAGTGCTACTGCACAAAATCTGACAAACTCAAATAATTTGCTACCACCGAATTTCGAGTCCCTCATGGATATTCATATTTTGCCCGAAGAACTGATGTCTGGAATAGACTCTAAGAAGACTGACTGTCTCACTTCTATTACAGGGTTTTATGACAGTAACTGTCAAGAAGATTCAACTGATCATTCATCTGAATCTAATTCATCTGATGAAAATCTCAATATTAATAAGTTATTCGACTTCCATGAGGGTCGCCAGAAGTTACTCTTAAACCAGCAGGATGTTGTTTTCTCTCCCGATTTCAAGCACCACTTGATCACCGAGGGTCTGGAAAGGACACGAGAGAAATCCATCGCCGACTACGAAAAGCGGCCCGAAGCTTACCGGTCTTTGAGCGCCGAGCAGTTGGACCGCGCGGTGTGGAATCCGAGAGAATTCAAGATGAGTTTGAGAGACGAAGATTTGGCGAAAGTATATAATTATAATGCCAGTCCATGTGGTAATAGTAGTACTACTTCAAAAGGTAATAAGTTTCTTTGGTTAGATTCGGAATTGTGGGTGAGCGGAAGATTTGCGCGAGTCTTGATTCGGGGATTGCTTGCGGAAGCGGATTTGGTGGTAGGACACGCCATTTATAACGATTGGGAGGTGATCGGTTTGGGGAAACAAGTTAGTAGTAGTAGGTACACCTCAGACTCTGAATCTCCTTCGAATTTAGAATCTGATTCAGAATCTGATGTCACAAAATTCACCAAGGATCTTCCCTTTCAAGGACCTAGTGTAACCGATGACGCAAACCGAATCGCGCAGTCCAGCGATCAGCGTCTCCAGTTCGTGTTGTTAGCGGGTTTGGTCGCCGGACGACTGATGCTGGAACGAAATTGGATAGACTACGGAGCCCGAGAAGACTTCCAGCTATTTATGCGAGATTATTTAATGGATATTATTGTACTAACAGTGATAAAGGCAGGGATGATTAGCTCTGTTGACAATACAGTTAGTACAGTTACAGTTTCAAATTCCCCCGTCGACTCTAGTAGTGGAAAGAACTTTTCAGAAAGTCTTAATAATATAGTCTTAAGTTTGAATATTTCTGATGAAGATATGCAATTCCTGGATAGCAAGTTGATAGAAAAGAAAGGTTTAGGTAGTAGCAGCGGCGGTGCTGGCATATTAAGTCAGAAGACTCGGTCCTGGTCCCCGGAATGGGTCAGAAGATTTGTAAAACATGCGTTGACGATTGCAGCGAAGAAATTCGGGGCCAATCTGAGTGTTAGCAGTTCAACTGAAACATCTATTAATAACTCTCCCCCTCAGAGTTTCAATGTCCCCTACGTTTGCACCCAGGAAGATATCCCTTGGGAGTTTCTTCCTGACGCATTTGTGACAACGCCATCATCATCGACAAATCATGTGCCGGCTCCACCACCTGGTCTCTCCCATCCTGTCACTGATGCACAACAACAACAGCAGCCCCAGCAGCCTTCTCTCCTTTCTGTGCTGTCTCTGCGTTCCTCTCTCACTGCACACATAGTCTGGAAGGTGTTGAAACACCCCGTTTTTCTGGAGTATATCGAAGTGACAGTGCCGAAAGAGTTCCTGTTTAGACATTGGCAACACTACTATGGGAGCGGAAGTGGGAGCGAGAATGCAGTTGCTTACAGTGAACAGGTGGAATATCTGAAGGAGTCTAAAGGTGTGGGTGAAGAGGGTATTGCGGAGTTTCAACGTATGATGATTTCCCAGGATTTTAAGCGGAGGGGGATGATTAAACTAGGGGATAATTTAAAGGATAGTTTTAGATTAAGTCAAGTTATCGGAGCGACGTTGCAATCGACGATACATCCACGTAATAGTGGTACTACTACTACAGTGAATCAGCATCTGAATAATAATATTCTTTCTTTCCCTGCTGGCACCCCATTGAAGCTACCTTGGAAATTGTGGAGTCTGCAATCTCTGGTACAGAACGTCGTGGTACATAATCAGCCCACGGCTACTGCTACATCATTGAGTTCAACAAGTTCAACAGTAACAGTTCACAATCCTACAGTAACAGTTCACAATCCTGTCATCGACGCTCTCCATTCTCTTCAACTCTATCTAACCGCATTAAACAGAGAAGACGAGTTCCGCCGCGGGTTGAAAGAAAGCCTGCGACAGCACTTGGATAAGACGAATTCAGGTGGTGGTGGTTTCACGATGGCAGAGTTGGAGGAGGAAGCCGGGACTGTAGCACACGCGTTTGCGGGGATGAAGTACACATTAGACTTCGAGAATAATTATGAACATGGAGAGTTAATATTAAATAAGGAGATAAGCAGCGAGCTTTTCAAGCAGATTTCGGATCGGATAACTCGGTTGAAGATTGTGATGAACCAGGAAAAACAAGAACTCTACAATTATGGATTAAGTAGTTATTTTGGATATAACAATGCAGCTGCTAGTCAATGCGGCTCCGCGCATGGACCAGGAAGTTACGATATTAATAGTCCGTTGGAGGATCTCGAGCTGGATATATTGAGTGACTTGATTGGTGGAATGTTTTGGCCGGAGTTTTTTAGGAACAGGAAAGAGTCGATTCCAAATTATGACCAAAAATATTATGAATTTTTGAAGAAAATATTTAGTCTAGGGGGGTGTCATCAAGCTTTTCAATATCATACACATTTTAATAGACAACTTGGTCCACAACAACTATTATATAATCATGGAAGTTTCCCAATTGACTCAGCTCAACAACGCTATAATTTTCAGCAGCAGTGTCCTTTTCCGCCCCATCATCATGTAGTCTCTACAAATTTCGCGAATATGACAAGTAATATGGACCCCTACAGTCACGGTCAGTGGGCTGTCGCTGCGGCATCTGCGGTGTCAATGGGACTTTCTTGCATGACGGCACAACAGCAACACTATACTAATCAGGAACAACAGAATCAATGGCGGGATTTTCACAACGCGCAGTCTCGTAATTCGTTTATGAATGAGATTGAGATTATGTATGGTAGTGGTGCGACCTCGGAAGAGCTTGTAGGTCCAACTGCTGGTGGTAGAGAAACTAGTACTGTAACAGTTGCTAAGCCTAAGGGCCCTGAGCCTCAGCAAGTTCCTAATTTAATTGATATTAAATCTGAAGAATCTGCGGTTCTACTAGATAATAATTCAAACTTATTAAAGTCAAAGCAGCTAGACTTAGAGCCTGAGGTTCAAAACGTGCCAAGTTCCCAGAAAGATGATTCTTTGGAGTGTTACACATACAGTAAGATAACAATGCTTCGTTGCCTTGGCGATCGCTATATTGCTAATAGACTCAGTAGTACTAAATCTGATGGTGGCACTGGCACTGGTAATAGCCGTGGCCAAGAATTGGATGAAATTAATATTTCACAGACTCCTGAGAGCAGCCCCGAAGAAAATATTACTGACGAACAAGTCTCTGAAGCAGGCACTGTAACCAGTACAAGTAATAAAAGTGACTCGACGATTCCGAAGCCTACAGTAACTAAGACTTCAACTTGGGCACAAATTGCGGCAAAAAACATCAATGTGAAACCCAAGGCGATTCAAGCTGTTAGTAGTAGTACTAAGTCTAGTAGCAAAACTTTCAGTGTGAGTCCATTGACAGCAGCTGCACCAGCAGCTCGCAGTGTCGTGACCGAGTCTAGGACCGCGTCTGTGACTAAGCCTGCAGAGCCTGAATCAGTGTCAACCTCAAATAGTACTACTATCAGAGCACTGGATCTGTCACCACCATCTCCCCCTCGACCTTTCCGACCAACTCCTGTAAAACAGGTACTACGACCAACTCCTGTATTAAAACAGGTAGTAGTATTAGATGAAGAAGATAATTCAGATTCAGGTGTTTCTGCTGATGATGATGATGAGTTCAAACCCGAGGGTAATGTTGTTGACACAGTTAATAAGTTTAACAGTGAGCCTGACTCAGAGCCTGAGGTACTACTGCCTGAGGTTAGACTACAGGCTCCACAGATGCCAGAGAAGACTTCGTCTGCATCTCAAAGTTTATTGAGTCAGCACAACTTGTCAAACACCAATAAGAAAAAGTCTAAGAAAAAAACAAAAAAAGCATCTAAAACTCAGCATCAGACTAATAGCAAGATAGTCGATGAAGACAAATTGGATGAGCTTTGTGAGGAATTTAGAAATTTAGATGATCAGAAAAAGTGTGCTGACAAACTCCGAGCAATTATCGAAAAAGAGATAGCTGAAGCCGAGAAGATTCAAAAAACCACTGTAAAGCCTGTAACTGTAGCACAATCTCAGGATGTAATGACTGACAAGTCTGTTAAAAATACTCAGAGACGACAGCCTTTGAAAATTAAGTTAAATACTGAGATTCATCTCAAGTCTAGTAAAACATCCTCTTCGAAGGCCAAGAAAGAAAAGCGCAAAGAAGAATCTTCACAGTCCCAACGTATTCTCACCGAGACTCTCGAAAAGAAGTTACAAGACCAAGAAGAGTTGTTTAAAGTCAAACAGCAAATCGCTGATAACTTCGACATTAGATGTACCTGTGATAATTGCAACCGTCCACTGAATGATTCTGATCTGAATGATCTCATGTGGCAGTGCTGTGACGTAAATACGGTAAAAGACTCAGATGTAAATAAGCCAATGAGTGACAGAGCCCGACGTGAATGGAACCGGATATTATTGCAAGAGAAAATCGGAGCGATAAAGAACAAACGACGGAGACCTAAAAACCGGGAATATACCGTCGAAAAAAAAGAGAGAACAACGGTTACAAAAGTAACATTGCCTTTGTCGTCACGGTCAAAAGCTGGTACTAGTAGTGAAAGTGTAGTAGTACCTGAAAGCTGGGATGACTTAGATAACGTCGAGAACTCTAAGCCGTGGTCAGATTGTGAGGCATTAAATTTAACTCAAGGTGATAATGCAATTTGTAACAGTCTTAGACCGAACGAGGGTCATGACATCGAGACTCGTAAGTCTAAGTCGAAAGGTCCTAGTAAGAATAAATTGTTTGACAAGCATTACAGTGTCAGTACTAGCAGTAGTAGTCCCTCTCGAAGACGATTGACTTCGAAGACAAAGTCTAAGAATCAGATGAATATGTCAAAGAATTTATGTGACGATTCAAAGAATAGTTCAGACACTGATTGTTGGGAGGCGGATGCTCCAAAGGCTAATTTATTACAAAAAGAAGTCCTACTATCTGAAGCAGAGGAAAAATCATCTTCAGATGTAGATGTCAATACACCACCAGAATCAGAAAGTAATTTAAATACTAATTCTCTAGTACTAGTACCAGAACGAGAAAGACAGCGTCTCCACAATCCATTTCTTATACGAGATTTTGTCAACCCAAGGCCAATAGCAAGAAGGGATCATTTACTACCGACTTTATCTTCGGACCCCGACGCTGATGACGACGATAATTATGAGGATTCAGACGAAAATAAATTTAATGACAGTACTAATGACTTTCTTAGTAATGACTTTCTTCTTCCTCCACCAGCGTTGGGTCTGAATGTGCCTTTCGACGCATGGTTTGCACAAGCAGAAAAGGATATTAATGTTGATACTTCGAATAGTTCGACTAGTAATACTAGTAACTTCAGGCTAGATGATTTCAACATGCGATTTAATAGGCCAGAAGATTTGGACTAAATTTGAATTTCACTGGGATTCCGATGAATCTGTTCTGGCGAGTCAGTTTTAAAACGATGATATGTTAGTAACATCTGAATTGATTGACAATGACACAGTCACTCCACACATAAATTACGATTTCAGCATTTTCGGTCGCATAATTTAATTTAGTAGCAGCATGATACAGTAATTACCAATGCTACTTTCACAACATAGACTTTCGAATAAATACCATGATATTACGGTATAGTATACTAGACTCATTTACTTTATCAAAGAAATTTTAACTATCCTGCCAGACTTCGAATTAATGCCTCTCAAATTCATTCTTACGGTACTAAACCCTAAAAATTTTGATAGACTTCAATGCTACTGTAACTAGTAGACTAAGTACTGTAGATGAATCTGAATCTGAAACAATTTAAATTTTGGCAAATTTTGGTATAATTTAAATATCATGCAACACAGGAATCCCGAGTTTTCAATCAACAGTGCTACAGACTACAGTGTATTAACTAGACCGGGATTCCTAAAAAAAAAAATCGGCAGAGTTTAATATCATTGCCTTAGTGAGGATTGGCTAACGTTACATACAACAATGTGAATGAATGATTTTCAAACATAAAATTATTCAAGTACTGTTTTTCTGTTCAACTTCTTTGATTCAATATTGAGGTTTGTAATCGTCTGACGAGAGTTTGAATCTGAGATGAGCATCTGTCTAGTGAATTCAAGTTCATGTAGTAAGTTTAAGTTTAAAGAACCTTTGAATCTTCGTACCAAATTATAGACTATAGTAGTTACTATAGCGTTGAAATTTTGTCGCACATAATTGGAATTTGGAGATCGTGTTTTAATAATTAAATAATATTATTAGTCTCATAAATTTCAACCATGTCAAAGTTCCACCTCGTCCCTAGAAATTTAAAGCTAATAAGTCTATTAGCATTCGTAAACTGTAACTACCATGACAAATTAAACTTTAAATCGACAGTTGTAACTGTAACCGCTCTAGAGCATCGTCGTGTCCACAGTGACAGTAGCGTAGTCTATTCGGACATCGATTCACACGGCCACGCCCTTGGCAGTTCTCATCCAGAAAGTTTGCTACAAATACGGGAAAGAGAGTCTGAGCAGCCGTCCGAAGATAAGGCTGACGAGACTAGTTCTGAAGGACCTGAAAGATCATCATCATCTGAAGAGCCGAAGTCTAAGAGCAACTCTAAGAATAGTAATACAGAATTTCATGATTCTGATTCACTATCAGAAAACGATAAGGCATCGGAAACTGCAGCTGAATCGGGACCTGCAGAAAGCCGAGGTGCTACGCCAGCTGGCGATGAGGATGAACAACGTTCTGAAAGCAATGGACCTGGTGGCAATCATATTAATGCTCGCCAGGATTCAAGTACTAGTAGTGAAAAAAGTTCTGAATCAGAATCTTCAATGTCGGGCTCAGGTGAATCAGGAACAGAAAAATCATCGGAACCAACTGAGAGGAGTCATGCGAACGGCGATAATTCAGATGATGGTTCAAAACTAAGCTCAGAATCAACTGAAATGGAATCTGCAAAGGATGATGGGTCAAAGCTAAGTTCAGCAGAAAAAGATGAATTACAACAACAGTCGGAAGACTCAAAGTCAAGATTATCCGAATCGGAAGGCTCCTCCGAATTATCAGATAATTCGTCTCAGGACTCAAAGTTAGCATCATCAGACCGTAATTCAGAATCTGAAGAAACAGCTGCTAGTAAAGGCTCCCCCGATTCAGAGTCGTCTGACTCAAAGAGTAGTGGCAGTCTACTTGAGCTGTCTGAATCCGAGGCACAACTTGGTACTAGTCATGGTGGGGGAAAAGAAAAGTCTAAACATTCTGCTCATTCTGGTGGTAGTCGTAGTCACAGTAACTCAAATCACGGTCATCATGCGTCGTCCAACTCTGAAAGACACGGCAATACTGTACCAAAATCTCATAGCCATGGTCACAGTCATAGCAGCAAAAAATTGAACAGCAAGACCAAAGTTCATGGCGGGGCCCATTCTTCATCGAGTTCAGCACTAGAACACAACACTGCCAACAGACGGTCCACTCATAATTCAGAGTCTGATTCTTCCTCATCGATGTCAGAAATAGATTCGCGTACCGAAGCGCTAGAGTCTAGTATATCGAGTGATGAACCTGAACCTGAATATAATAAACCAAATTATCGGAAATCAAATCTCCGTCGAGAATCTAGTAGTACTGGTAATTCGGGGTCGAATCTGAATCACGGTCACCACAGGTCCACTCAACATCATCACGGTCGTGGACCAGGCTCCTCCAATCATAAACACGGCGTTATGGACCACATCGCGCAGGCCTTCGGCTATGTCCCCGCCTCAATGCTGCAAATGAATCAAAAACCCGAGGGTGAGGGTCCCGAACCAAAGGAGGGTTCGGAGGAAGCAGCTGCCGCAACAGAACCGGCAGCAGCAGCAGCTGCAGCAGCAGAGGATAAGGGAACAGACGCGGCCGCCGCCGCCGCCGCAACAGATAAACCTGAGGCCGCAACAGATAAAGACGGTAAAGAGGCGGCCGCGAAGGAAGGTGAAGGTAAAGAAGGGGAAAGTCAGGGTATCCTAGGGGATTACGGTACACAAAACTTTTATGGAGATATTGCGGTGGTAGGTCTGGGGGGTGCCGCGGTGGTTGGGGGCGGCGCGTTTGTTTTAATGCAGAGTGGTGTACTTCGTTGAGGGATATTGAGTTAATAGTTATAGGGATTATATCCGATATTGTTGAGATATAAGTTAATATTTAGAAATATTAGATTTTGTTAGATTTGTTACAGAACTTGAGTTGATGGTCAATTATCAATTGAATAGAAAGAATGGGTGACACGATATATTAATGGAATTTTATCAAAACCAACGGCTGTAATCCTAGATTCCTACTTTGCACTAATTGTAAGATTAAAAAGTTTTTTTCAAATTTCACTTTAAAAACCATTTTTGAAATTATCTAGCAAGTACATTAATACCATTTTTGTTTATCTTGTAGTCTTAAAAAGTCTAGTATCCTGCTTATTAATGCTTCAGATTTGCCTTTTTTCTAAGTAGTAAGAATCTTCTCACGCATTTCTGAGAAAATTTTTGTACGATTATTCAAGAATACAACTTACGGAAAAAAAAGAATATATTCTATATAAGCAAAGTGAATCTGCTGTGCTAGCTAGACTGAGCTGCTGTGAGTAATTTCTGGCAAATTTCTAAGGAATTTCCTCATGATCCACGAAAAAATTTAATTTTTTCAGTCATGATCAGAATCTCAAATCTTTACTAACAAGTATTGTATACGAAAAAAGTAATAAAACCACGTGTTTTTTTAGATGCTTTCTCTGGTTTCTGGCACTGTCCAATGGATTCTCCGTAAACCAGAACGTCGTTTCCTTTTCCTTGGTCTCGATGACGCCGGCAAAACCACCTGTTTGGAGCAGTTAAAATCTTGTTTCGGTCAGAAACAGATGACCTTATCCAATATCCCTCCTACAATAGGTATGAATGTCGCGCAGATCGAAATAACAGGGGTTGTGTGCACCTTTTGGGACCTCGGCGGCCACAAGAATTTTCGAGTTATTTGGAAGAATTATTTCAAGGATGTTCAGGGAATTGCTTTTATAGTGGATGCTTCTGCACCGAGTAGGTTTGGGGAAGCAAAAGCTGTCTTGATGGAAGTTTTGAAAAAGTTCGACGCATTTTCTTCTGATATAAAATCGAGAAGTCTACCAGTGACGCTGATATTCAATAAATCGGATTTGATTAATAGTAGTAGTACAGATGTCGACATTGAATCTGATCATGACTCTGAGAAAGATAATCAAGTTCTGAAAGACCTAATCATCACGTTTGACAGCTCAGATGAAATTAAAAAACTTCGAGAGGGTAGACCAGTCGATAATATAAGCATGATTTCGGCTTTGAAATCGAACGCAGGTTTAAAAGAAACGATTTTAAAACTGGTAGCAGATAGTTTGCGAATCAAAGATTCCAGTGTGTAACTGTACCACAATTATACGACATTAATATAATTATTGTATCGGAGTATGTTCGGAATTAAAATTTATTATTAAAACGTATAAGGAGTTTTTGGTTACAGTGTTGAGTGGCTTAGAATATACTGTATTATGTAGAGTTTCAACTGGTTTCCAACCCCTGTTTCGCAAAAAGTAGCTACTGGTCTTAGTAATAGTAAAGGTTGACTCGACGACGAAACGGAATATTAACGGAATGTCAATCATGTCACTCATGTCAAAAAAATTCAAGTTAGTTACAATCTTCTTCTATATTACGGTCTCCTCTTTCATTATCATACCAACTGTAACGCAGGCTTCTTCCTCCATTAAACGGGCGTCGAGGCCCTCAAACATAATCGATGACGACGGTTCTCTCCCAATGCCCATCATAGGGATTCTCTCACAGCCAACAGGAAGCTCTCCTGGGCCAGTCCCAGCGCCCTTATCGTACATTGCTGCAAGCTATTTTAAGTGGATTCAAGCTGCTGGAGGTAGACCCATACCATTAATATATCAATGGAGCTGGGAATTTAGCTCTGAAGTCTTGGAGAATATCGACGGTATTTTGTTCCCAGGAGGAGGAGCGCCGATCAACCCAGACCTGGATATTGAACCGGATGAATCAGAGAAAAAATTCCCGAATTTCTATGGCAATATGGCTTATCGGATATTTCAGTACGGTGCTGCGCGCGGAATCCCTATTTGGGGAACCTGCTTGGGATTCGAACAGGTCGTGACTTACTCGAGTCTCTACCTATCGGGCCAGAAAAAACAGAAATTCATTCTGGGGGATGTGAACAGCGAATCACAATTTCTTCCATTGAAGATACTGTCAAGCGATAAGTGGGCTTCAAAATTCTCTCTCTCATCGGAAGCCGTCGAAGCCCTAACAACGCGCAACATAACGATAAACATGCACCACAAAGCCGTTCTGTTGAAGGATTATAAGGAGAACACATATCTACAAGCCGCATTCGGGAACCCAAACCCCACGGCTAGCGGGGTTTCATTTGACGGAAAGGAATTCGTCGCCGCTGTCGTCCATGATGACAGTGAAATAATTTCTGATGACAAAAGTAGTAATAATTCAAGTTTAAAATTAAGTTCATTGAGTTTCCCAGGCTACATCGCCGCCACCCAGTTCCACCCAGAGAAGAACGCGCACGAACACGACGAACCGTACGATTTTCCATCTAATATTAAACAAGATAACTTTCGTCTCATCGGGGAAATTCATTCCGAATCCGCCGTAAAAGCCATGGCGGAGTTCAGCCTGGGCTTCGTGGGAAGGGCGAGGAGATACTCAAAGAAAAGAACCAATGGTGACAATTTGGGTAAGTTTTTTAATGAAACACTTTATCAAAACCATCTGGCTATCGAGAACTATGGGAGTTTGCCAGGCAGGAAAGTGAAGGGGATGAAAATGTTTACGTCAGTGTATTTGTTTGGGTTGGGTTCAAAGTCTGATTCAACATTGACAAAGTCTAGTCAGAATGAGAATCTTGTTATATCAGAATCATTGACAGGTCCTGATTCATCTAAACTTGAATCTTTAATATCTGATGATTATAGTTACAATACGATTGTCGTATAATAATAGTAACTTTAAAATGAGTCAGAGACTCTTAGACTTTTTTTTCATTGTCAAAGACTTGAGTAGTACTATGACAGCCGAGACTGTCACTTCAGATTCACTTGTTTTTTCTTCTATGACATTGTGAGTTACAAAGCGAGATATATCTAGATTAAAGAAAGTTTTTCTTCGTTTTTACGTCTGTTACAATCACCCATATTTGTAATGATTCTGATTCACTAAAAAAGTAGGTACTGTGGTTATTGATTGTAATTTCTTGTACTATTAGACATAATCAGACACAGAGTTCAAACTATAACACAAAACAAAACCATGACTGCCTCCACAGATCCCGTCACCGCTTCCACCAACAGCAACATGGGTACGGATAGCAAATCCACTCTCCCAACTGCCAGCAAGGGAATTCTGAAGATGAAATCGGAGTCGAATAATCCGAATCAGAGAAATAGCGTGACCGTCGCCAGAAATAGTACCACTCCAGGAGGCTTCACGGAGTCTATGAATATCTTGGAGCGAATGAAAAAGATGGAACAGGAGAGGGTGATGGCGTAAAGATCCATGCGATTGTCTATGGCTGGAGGAGGTGGCGGAGGACCAGATAATGCGACTGCGCCGGAGAATCAAGCTGGTGAGAATGATGAGAATGAGGGTGATACTGTCAATGATGATAAGGACAATGTTGACGGCGGTCCGGGTGGTGGTGGCGAAAAAGTGAGTAAGAAGCAGTCAGTGAACTTCGGTGGTTTCAGTACGTCTTTGGCAGTACAACGACAGTCGACGACAGCAAGCGGAATAGTGGCGAGTTAATCCATGGGGTTGTTTGGAAAAAATGCGTCTATCGGTGGACGAAGAAGTGTGAACGTGAATCGACTAGAGAAATTCTCGAAGAAGTTGTCTAGATTGGATGAAGATTATCAGAGGGCGAGTTTTTTTCAGATAACTCAAAAATCCTCTTGGGAAGCTGATAATGCATCTGTTAAGGACCAAATTAAGTGGGTAATCAAGCTCCAGGGTTTAGTCGTGGTTTGCGTTATCCCGGTCTTATTATTCTGTTATTTCAAGCAGTTTTTTGCCTGTGGATCGGACTACGTATAGAATTCCATCCCTAATCTCCTCCATTTCGTCTTCTTCGAATACGGGATGGGGGTCGGATTCGCCTGTATCGGCGTTAACATCGGCATGGTTCTCGCAGTCTACCCGCCGGACATGCACTTCTCCCGCCGACAGATCCTACTCTGTTGGGTGTTCTACTCGGTAATGTTGTGTGGATCGTTCTATTTCGTCATGTTCAAAGCGGAGGGGTATGACGATATTAATACCGTAGATAGAAGATTGAGAGGGGCACGCGCGTTCTCAGCTTTGTCGTTGGTTGCGTTGTAAGTCGGAACTCTGTATTTGAATGGGCGACGGAATGCGAAATTCCTCGAGTTGGATCAGTTTTTTTCGATTAGAGGTAGAGATTACAGACTGTGTAAAAACGGACTGTTGTTTGGATTTTCGTTTTTTGCTGGGTTTTATTTCTGTTTGATATTCACGTCGGAGGGATTCCCTCTTATTAAGAAAACGGTGTCGGATCTGTTAAATGGTTTAGAATTTCTAGACGGTCAAGATCTCCTAAAAATCCTGTTACAGGCGTTAGTGGAAATCAATCTCGCATCCTTATTCTTCTCATTCGGTATCCCAGTGTGGAGTAGATTAGTCTCCAGATTCGGAGCAAAAATCCTCCGAGATTACTTCCCCGATGAAACCCAAATCAACCAAGTCAACTTCGAAAGAGGAAAACTCATCACTAACTTCTTACTCGACACAGTCAGATTCGTGTATGGTAGAGGTGTTTTATTCAAAGTCTCTCACATAGCCGTCTTTTTCCTCATGGTCATGAAAGATATGTTATCCCAATTCTGGCATTGTGGTTTCAAATACTTCGAAACCTACATGGTCTTCGTGTTGAAAGTGTATTCTCCGGGTGGAACGGACTCCTTCACCCCGTTTTGGCGGACTGTAGCAGCGGGAGTTGAGTCGTTTGTAAGAGCTATGGGGATTCCGAAGAGTATCGCGGTTTGTTGGGAACAGGAGGTAGATTATTTGGATTATGCGCCGGAGGGACTGCCGAAGGTGGAGACTAAGGGGAAAATCAGAGTGGTGTTTAATAATGTAGCAGTGACGGTGATTAATTTGCCAAAAGAATTAGGTAGGATTTTTAGAGAAGCAGCAAAACAACAAGAGATGGCACAAAAACTTCTGGAAGAAAATAAATATTATGCGATGATGAATAAAACACAGAATAAGTTTGATAAATGTATAGAAGCAATTAATCCTTTAACTTATCTTAAGAAGTGGAGGGGTGTTTCTAAACAAAACAGTAGACAGGCATTGAACGATGATATGGCGATATCCCATTGTAAATCCGATGTTAGTGATACGGGAAAGAAGAAAAACACTAGACAATCGATGGTATTTGGTTTCGGCCGAATTTTCTCCACGAAATCCGTGCAAAGCACCGATTCCACAAATCCAACACTACTAAACACAGCCGAAAACGCCAATCAAGATAAACCCCTCACCGTCGATGATTTAAAATCTGCTGACGCTGATCCAACTAAACCAAGTTCTACCGGTACTAAACGCAAGAATTCCATCACAGGAGGTATTAATGCTCCTAACATCGCTCTCCCTCAACAACTCCAAGGTGCCGCCAATTTATTCTCAAAGATTCAAGACACCGTCACCGACGCGGTCACGGGTTCCACTGGGCTGATGGCCGATATGAAGCACGCGATCGGGCTGAGCGGCAGTGAAGGTGAAGCAATGGGCGGGGGAGATGCAGTTAGAGGAAGAGGAAATATGACGAATGCGGATGGTAGTAGCGCGAAGGGAAGGAGAAGAGCGAGTCTGACTTATGGAGGAGGAGATGAAGATGATGATTTTGCACTGTCTAGTAGTAGAAGATTGAGTGCTTCTGGCGGGAGTCGAAGACCTTCGATCAAACAGGCGCCTTGGTGGGATGAGATGGATTTAGAAACTAAAGAAGAAAAAGAAATCAGAAGAGCGAGTGAACAAGCAGCTGATCCAGAGAAACTTCGACAACAATTGGCTGAAAGTGTAGCTGCAGTAAAAGCAGGGAAAAAAGCGACTGGGGAAGAGAAAAGTAGTGATGAAGATAATTCTGATTCAGATTCTGATGATGAAGAATCCGATGATAATGGAAATGGTGATACAATTTTGGATATTGATGCGATGGTAGCTGCTAAAAAGCACACTGATAAAAATCAGAAGGCTAAGGCGAATGGTGGTGGAAAAAGTTCTGCAGCAGCTAATGGTAAGAGTCAGACTCAGACCGACTCTAGTACCAAAGCGAACCCCGGGCCCAGTTCTCCAACGGTCACCAATTCCCCGAGCAGTCCCAAAAATAAAGGAAAAACTGCTGGTAAAATTCTCGACACCAAAAAGTCCGGTGGAGCCGGCGGTGGCGAAGATATGTTCACTGGATTTGGCGACGAAGACGACGATGAAGAACTGGATGGAGACGGGGGTGGTCCGGATGGCACCGAGAGTAAGAACAGATTAAATATGGCGATGAGTGGGAGTAGGGACACACTGGGTAGTGTGGGGCCCGATACAAGTAGTCGAGTGGTGCGCAGGGGTTTAAATGTTGGAGATTCTACTGGAACAGCAGGCATAAGTGGGGTTGGGAGTGCGGGAAGTGGGGGAATGGTGAGTTCTCGGACACGGAATAGAGGGGGTGGGGGAGTTGGATCTGGTGCTTTGGGATTATCGGCTGAACAACATTTAGCTTTGTTTTCTCAAGACCAAATCCAGAAGACGAATTTATTGTCGAGGGTAGCGGGTCAAGCAGGGTTTTTACCGGTCAATCCCATTGAATTAGATCTACTTTGTGGGGTGGTGAACGCTTTCCAAACCCAAATCTTTTTACGGTATCAAGCTAGAGCGACTTCAAAGTTGTTTACAGCCATTATATTTTTATTCGGACCGTCTCTCGCCTCACTGACTAGCACAAGAGATGCTCCAGGCTATGAACCAGTGCTTGGCTCCCGTATCTTCATTGCTGGTGTTACGTTTCTCATCACGGATATTCTTGAATGGGCCGTTATAACTTGGTTGCACTTCAAACACACCAAAAATGTCCATGAAAAAATTGATATTTATAGACAATTACAGATTAAAAACAAGATGGTGGCTTTCACTCTTGTCTCTCTTGCTGCTGTTATCGGTATTTTCATGTTCAATACGATGTGGAACCCCTTCGATCCCAAAAAATTATCCAAAAAATTATATGTATTAGGTAGAGACAACGACGGTGCACAACCCGCTCTCTGTGGAACTCGTATTCCGCAATACGCTGGTTCTTTTGAAAATTCCAAAGGTGAATGGTACAACACTTTTTCCTTCGATTCATCAATCACCTATCAGAAACCGAACTGCTACACCCCCGAACAATGGCAACTCCTCGGCGAAAGATCCGAATTCTACGGCCTGGATCACACCATGTGGTCCAGATCCCCCGGACAGTTAGCTGAAAACGGTCTGAGTGTAAGCGGACTTGTTGCGCAGCCGAGTTATCCCAGTGACGGAGAGGCTAATGCTATCTCCGATGTATCCGGATATTGGGATCCGAAATTCGTTATAACCGGGGTGGATTGGGAAGACCCATCGAAAGGACATATATACCCGGAAGACGTAAAACAGACTTTGGGAGCGTATTTTTATAGACATATATTGGAGGAATGTAGATCGGAAGCGAGGAGGTGAGCTTTCAAAGAGGTGAGTGGGAGGAGGGAGTTTTGACTTAGAGTTTTTACAACTTTTTAGGCTTTTTTTTTTGTAAAATTATTATAAGTATAGTTAAATCAGACTCAGTAGAGTATTAGCTCAGTGTAGCGCAATATCTTAGTGTTATTCGATACTTTGTGGTATGGGTTCAAATGTGGTTTCGAGCACCATGTTGGTTCAAAATATTATTAATATTAGTCACGTTTAGGCATTGGCAAGAAAATTATTTCTGCAGTCCATATTTTAAATCCTATTGAAGTACGAATGAAATTTGAAAACTAAAGTAAGAAGCCAGTTTAATAACTACGATCTTAATAGGGAAAATTAATTAATTTGAATGGCTAAATTGTAAACAATGCTGATTAAAAGAATGGTTGTCGTCGAAATGAACATGTCTAGTATTATAATGATTGAAAAAACCTTTGCATAAACTCTGTATAAAATTATCTCATGTAACAGTTTCAATACACAAAATCAAAGCATCAATTGAAAATTGAAATCAATCAAATGAAAAATTTACAAAATTATTTCTGAATTTCAACCATCATTTTTTTGAATTTTCTTTCCCATTTGACAACCTGATATATCAGGATTCAGAGAAGTCATTGACAAAATGTCGCTCTTTTGACAATCTCAGGTCTATATTAGTACTACGAGTATATTAAGAATTTCAATAATCACAGCCTATTATTAATATAACTATTAATATTAATATAACTATTAATATTATTAAATTTAATCAACCGTAACCGTACGGTACTAACTGGTAAACTAAGTTCTAACTAAACGTAATTTTAATTTAATAAAGTCTTAAAGTATCATGTCCTCCCGTCACGGTCGCACTGGGTCGCCACCCCCCTTCGATTTCGGCCGTTCAGAACGGGAAAGACTACTCAGAGAATCCGATGATGACGAATCTGATGGCGATGTTATTCATGACCATATCAACGGTATTAGTAGTGTTAACAATTTTCCACCTATTGCTGAGGAAGACTCGCATTTTGAAGGAGGAGTAATTACTGCTAGTGATAGAGATAATTTGTTGAACTCGATATCAAGAACACATCAGACGTTTAAAGACAATATAATTAGCACGGAAGAGCGGGTGCATCCGTCTATGCAGAAGTACATTTCTCCTTCAGGTCAGGAGAATAATACTAAAGAAGGGAATAGTAAGGCATCTGGATCTGATTCTCGCGCAGTCCAGATCCTCAAGTACAGCGGCAAGGAACAGTTCCGCAGAAGGGAATACCCCTTTTTCAAGCCGTTTTCCCCTCTCAACCTCTTCGGTTTCAATCGTTCCGGTCTTGACAACTGGTTTTCCTGGTTCTTTTTCCAGGGGTTCGTGACTAGTTTCCCTGCGAGTTTGTTGGTATTTTTGTTTCTGGTATTCAACTATAAGCCGTGGACGATCGATCCAACTATGGAAAATGGTACAAATTTGTCAACTGGAAAGTCTAATATCCGTCTCTATTGCGACGGTATTACTAACAGAATGGTCCGATTTTTATGGGAGGATTGGGGTATCAGAGATCTGATCCAGGAAGAGGTTTTTGATGTACTAGGTAGTGATGCTGAAAATATTAACCCTGGACCTGGTCAGTCTGAGAAGCCTGATGTTATGGCGTTGTTGAGGTTGTTTATGCCTTCTTTTGAGAATACTTACAGTGCTGACGATTTAGAGAGTGGGTTTCTGAAACACATGGGCAGTACCTCGAGACATATCGTGGGTATGTTCGTGAAAAGGATAAATCACATGTACAGATTGTTGACTGGACGACCGTCGAAGGGGAATATTAATATTCAGTCTAGTACTAATGAGCATGATTGGGAAGATCTTGACATCGGTTTCTCACAGTTCATGGTGGTTTTCGTAGTGCTGCCAGTGATGATTCAGGCCGTTCTGAGTGGGGCAGGTAGATTCGCTGTGTGGTGGCGTTACCATCCTAAATCTGATTTCTGGGTTTCCATTAGTTTGTCTCTGATCGTGTATTTTCTGTTTTACATGCCGATTAGTTTGTATTGTGTCTTCACTATGGGCTACGGATATTTTAGAGTGGGACTCTCGTATTTTTATCCGTTTGAAAATGACGAAATCGACTTTCATATGGAGAAACTAGAAGAAATCGCCGAACACCAAGCGAAAGCTCAATTGCAACAACGGAATATTAAAATTGATAATAGTGACAGTAGCCTCCAACAGGTGGCAGACGAGCAAGCGAAGATTTTCGGGGAATATCAAAACACTATCATCTACCAGAGTTGTTTAATGCTTCTGCTTGGAGTATTATTTCTGGGATATGGCTTGTATCAACTGATCTACGTACTGATTATCAATCATGTGGCGAAATTATTGCAGAATTGTGAAATCAATAAGGCATTTTTTCTTCGCTACTTTTTGGAATCTGATGTTTTAAACCGTCAAATGAGTGACGAAAAGATTCAAGTGCTGCGAAAAATCGGGGCTTCCGAAAACGCGGACAAACTGCTCTTGATCGACACTGAGAACAATGACAAGTCAGTAACTTCAGATGATGATACTAAGTCTTCCATCGATAATCTTCAGTCTAATAATGATATTTCCAGCAGTTCAGAAGATAATATGCTTGGTCACACTCTCTGGAAGGATATTTTCCAGCTCATCAACCCCGTAATCAGTGTTCTATATTCATTCATTTACGTTCCTTTTATCAGTCTACCTCTAAGACTCATCGTGGTACTGCTTAATTACATCGGCTCGGCCTTCTGGTTTTTTGTATTTCTTATGAGTTTCTTCGCGATATTTCTGCATTGGAGGTTACCAATTATTGTGGAAAATACAAAAGAGTCACTGTTTACGTTCGAACAAGGACAAGAGGAGGTGGTGCGCAGGTTTTATACTCATGTTGGACAATGGGATAGACAACAACAACAAGCTATATTAGCTGGAGGACGGCCTGGACCTGTAAATCAAAACTTGGTTTATACAAGTTTTTTCGCTCATCCGCAGCGCTCATTTGACGACCATTTGAAAATTAATGCTTATTTGAATAAAACAGTTGTCAACACTCTCCAATCGATGAAATATCAACTGCTTCTTTGGGGTTTTTTTCTCGTTTTTGTTCCCGTATTACTTGTCTCCATGTTTTGTATCTCCCCTTTTTTGCAATCCTTCAGAGACTTGCACTCAAAGATTATCGATGGAATTGAATGCATGACTTTCGGTCGTGCATTCCTGAGAAATGGTATTAGTACTAATACCAGTAGTACAACTTCGAGTCTTGGTCAAAATCTTGGCGGATTTTTCCTGGGTTTGTTTTACTCGTTGACAACCGATTTGGGAACGATTGCTCGCAGTGCAAATCTAGTAGTGAGTAAGAATAGTCTATATTTGACGATGGTGAGGAAAATATGCGAATTGTTTGAGAGATGCTGCTGGGTATCTCGTTACGGTTATAATAGACTTAAATTTAGTAGTAAGCGAAGAAGT